>Ga0268299_1000528_pt1 | contig 114296 bp, 111 predicted proteins | sample NOBtaG_FD_193484 | JGI IMG/M metagenome (GOLD analysis project Ga0268299, IMG submission 193484) | Activated sludge microbial communities from bioreactor in Nijmegen, Gelderland, Netherland - NOB reactor | ecosystem: Engineered > Bioreactor > Aerobic > Activated sludge | place: Netherlands...
GCGAGCCAGTCGGTCGGGACGAAGCGCCCGTCCACGAGCTCGTAGCCGACCGGCGTCTGCATCCAGCTGTTGAGGACGAGGATCCAGAACGAGCTGAAGAGCGTGCCGAGCGCGACCATCAGCGCCGCGGCGAAGTACGCCCACGCCGGCACGAGCTTGCGGCCGAAGAGCAGCACGCCGAGGAACGCCGCCTCGAGGAAGAAGGCGGTGAGCCCCTCGTAGCCCATGAGCGGCGCGACGATGTTGGCGGTCGCGTCCGAGTAGCGGCTCCAGTTGGTCCCGAACTGGAACGGCATCACGATGCCCGACACCACGCCCATCCCGAACGACACCGCGAAGATCCGGATCCAGAAGGCGGAGATGCGCACGAACACCGCCCGGCCGGTGGCGAGATGGAGGCCCTCCAGCACCGCGATGTAGGAGGCAAGCCCGATCGTGAAGGCGGGCAGCAGGAAGTGGAACGCGATGACGAACGCGAATTGCAGGCGCGACAGCAGCACCGGGTCGAGCATGGCGCGGGCCTCCTGGTTCGCGGCGCCGCTTCGCCGGCGGCGCGGTCGCGACGGCGTGCAGTCTAGCTCGGTACAATCGCTCCGGTCATTCCGCAGAGCACCGGGCCCGAGCCGATGTCCCGTTCCGCGCCGCCGCACGAGCGCGTGCTGATCGCCGGCGCCGGCCCGGTCGGCATGGCGGCGGCGCTCGAGCTCGCGCGCGCCGGAATCGCGGTCAGCGTGCTCGAGCGCGAGGACCGCCTCACCGAGGACCTGCGCGCCTCGACCTGGCACCCGCCGACGCTCGACATCCTCGACGCGGTCGACCCGTCGCTCACGCCGGCGCTGAAGGCACAGGGGCTCGTCGCGCGCCACACCTCGTTTCGCGACCGCCGCGCCGGGCTGGTCGCCGAGTTCGACCTGGCGCTCCTCGCCGGCGCGACCGCGCACCCGTACCGCATCCAGGCCGAGCAGTACAAGTTCACGCGGCTCGCGGCCGAGCGCCTCGCGGCGTATCCCCACGCCAGTGTGCGGTTCGGCTGCAAGGTGGACGGCGTCGCGCAGGACGGCGAGCGGGTGACGGTCGCGTTCGAGTCCGCCGGCGGGCACGAGACGCTGACGGGCGCGTTCCTGGTCGGAGCCGACGGCGCGTGGAGCGCGGTGCGCCAGGCGCTCGGCGTCGAATTCGAGGGCTTCACGTACCCGGAGCGCTTCTACGTCGCGAGCACCGCGTTCGACTTCGCGCGGCACCTCGAGCGGCTGTCCTACGTCAACTACGTGTCCGACCCCGACGAGTGGTGCGTGCTGCTGCGCACCCCCGAGCTCTGGCGCGTGCTCTTCCCGACGCGCGTGGACGAGCGCGACGAGGACGTGCTCGCCGACGCCTCGACGGAGGCACGGCTGCAGGGTGTGCACCCGCGCCCAGAGCGCTACGCGACTGCCCACCGGACGATCTACCGCGTGCACCAGCGCGTCGCGCGGCGCTACCGGGTGGGGCGGGTGTTCCTCGCCGGCGACGCGGCGCACATCAACAATCCGCTCGGCGGCATGGGGATGAACGGCGGCCTGCACGACGCGCACAATCTCGTCGGCAAGCTCGTCGCGGTCCTGCGCGGCGAGGCCGACGAGGCACTTCTCGACCGCTACGAGCGGCAGCGGCGCCCGGTCGCGATCGAGTACATCAACGCCAACACGGCGCGCAACAAAAAGCTGATGGAGGAGCGCGACCTGGCGGTGCGCGCGGCGAGCCAGGACGAGCTGCGCCGCGCGGCAGCGGACCCCGCCAAGGCGCGCGCCTTCCTGCTGAAGACTTCGATGATCGATGCGCTGCGGGCGGCGGAAGCGGTGCAGTGAGACGCTGCCCCGCGACGTGCGCGACAACCGGGAGAAGGGGATGCTGAGGAACTTCGTGGTGTGGGGCGTACTCGCGGGCGTGGCGACACCCGCCGCGGCGCAGGTGGTCGGCATGGGTACGACGCAGGCCGGCGCGACCGCGCAGCTTTCCACCGTGATCGCCAAGGTCGTTTCCGACAAGGGCGGCCTGCAGGTCCGGCCGCAGCCGATGGCCGGCGTCGCGCAGTACGCACCGCTCGTCAATGCCGGCGAGATCGATCTCGGCGTGGCGAACCTCGTCGAGGCGCGCTACCTCGTGCAGGGCAGGGAGATCGTCGAGCGGCCCAATCCGGAGCTGCGCCTCGTCGCGCGCCTGGTGCCCTGGTACAACGGGCTGGTCGTGAAGGCCGACAGCCCGATCAAGTCGATCCGCGACCTCAAGGGCCAGCCGACCCCCGCCGGGTTCTCCGGCAACCCGCTCGGGCGGGTGCTGATGGACGGTTACCTCGCCAACGCGGGCCTGAAGATCGCCGACACGCGCCAGGTGCTCGTGCCCGCGTTCCCGCGCATGTTCGATCTCTTCAAGCAGGGCCAGCTCGCGACCGCGATCTCGACCATCGGCTCGCCGGTGCTGCGCGACTGGGAGGCGGCGCTGGGGCCGGTGCGCTTCCTCGGCTTCGACGACTCGCCGCTGGCGGTGGCCGCGCTCCAGCAGTTCATCCCGGGTGCGTACGTCGTGGAGGTGAAGCCGGAGCCGGGAGTGCTCGGGATACCGGTCCCGACGAAGCTGCTCGTGTACGACTACGTGCTGTTCGCGGGCGCGAAGGTGGCGGACGACGTCGTGGCCAGGGTGGTCGGCGCGCTGTACGACCACCCGGCCGACGTGAAGGCCGGCGCGCCGCTGTTCAAGGAATTCGAGCCGCGGCTGATGTCGAAGGACCTCGGCATGGCGTACCACCCCGGCGCGATCCGGTTCTACCAGGCCAAGGGCATCTGGCCCGGCGCCAAGTAGGCGCGTGAACGCCGCTCCGGGGGCCGCGAGCTGGTCGGACCGCGCGACCGCGGTCGCCGGCAGCCTCATCACGCTCGGCGGCGTCCTCTGGAGCTTCGACATCCCGGTCAGGCTCGGGTGGCCGATCTACACCGAGCAGTTCATCGCGGCGGTGCTCGGCCTCGCGCTCGCGATCAGCTATCTTCGCTGGCAGCAGGGCGCGACCCCGCGCTGGCACCGGGTGGCGCTCGCGCTCGTCGCGCTCGCGGCCGGCGCCTGGCTCGCGATCCGCTATCCCGTGCTGCAGGCCGACGTCCTCGTGCGGCGCGGCGAAGCAATCACGCTCGCCCTCATCCTGCTCTCGCTGTTGCTCGACGCCTGCCGGCGCTCGGCGGGCGTCGCGCTCGCCTTCGTGTTCGCGTTCTTCTTCGCCTACGCCCTCTTCGGGCCACACCTTGCCGGGATGCTGCAGACGAAGGAAGTGTCGATCGCCCGGCTGCTGCCCTACCTCGCGCTCGACACCTCCAGCATGCTCGGCGTCGCGCTGATCATCGCCTGCACGACGGTGCTCGCGTTCATCTTCTTCGGCAAGCTCCTGCAGGCGTGCGGCGGCGCCGAGTTCTTCACCGACCTCTCGAGCGCGGCGTTCGGCCGCTATCGCGGCGGCTCGGGCAAGGTCGAGGTGGTCGCCTCCGCGCTGTTCGGCACGATCTCCGGCAGCGCGGTCGCCAACGTGATGTCGACCGGAATCATCACGATCCCGAACATGAAGCGCGCCGGCTATACGCCCACGACCGCGGGGGCGATCGAGGCGGTGTCGTCCACCGGCGGCCAGATCATGCCGCCGGTGATGGGGGCCGCGGCGTTCCTGATGGCCGAGAACCTGCAGGTCCGCTACGCGGAGATCGCGCTCGCCGCGCTCGTGCCGGCGCTCCTCTTCTACGTCTCCGTCTTCACCCAGGTCGATTACGAGGCCGCGCGGCGCCGGATCGGCGGACTCGACCCGGCCACGCTGCCGCGGGTGGGAGAAGTGGTGCGTCGGGGATGGTTCTTCCTCGTGCCGTTCGTAGTGCTCTTCTACCTCATGTTCAGCGCCAGCCTGCAGGCGGAGGAGGCGGTGCTCTGGGGCGCTGCGTCGATGCTGCCGTTCGCGGCCGCCTGGGGCTACAAGGGCCAGCGCCTCACCCTGCGCGGCGCCCTGCGCGCGGTGGCCCAGACCGGCCGCGACGCGGTCGAGATCCTGGTGATCTGCGCCGTCGCGGGAGCGGTCATCGGCCTGCTGAACATCACCGGGCTCGCGCTCGGACTCGGGCTGTCGCTCGTAAAGCTCGGCGAGAACAGCGTCCCGCTGCTGCTCGCTGCGGTGGCGGTCCTCTGCATCGTCCTCGGCATGGGCCTGCCGACCACCGGCGTGTACCTGCTCGTCGCGCTGCTCGCTGCGCCGCCGCTCGTGAAGCTCGGCGTTCCGCCGCTCGCGGCGCACATGTTCGTCTTCTTCTACGGCTGCCTCTCGATGATCACGCCGCCGGTCGCGATGGCGGCGTACGCCGCCGGCCACATTGCCCAGGCGCCGCCGATGCGGGTGGGCTGGCGCGCGTGCCAGCTCGGCTGGCCCGCGTTCGCGCTGCCGTTCGTGTTCGCGTGGTCGCCGACGCTGCTCCTCGTCGGTGCGCCGATCGACGTCGCGATCGCGGTCGCGAGCGCGACGGTCGGGGTGTGGCTCGGCTCGGCGGCGATCGGCGGCTACTGCTTGCGCGAGCTCGGCAGCGGGCAGCGAATCCTCTTCGGCGCCGCCGCCGCGATGCTGATCCTGCCCGGGCGCGGGTTCGCGGGCGCGGGCTGGATCGAGCTCGCCGGCGCCGCGCTCGCTGCGTTCCTGATCGCGCGCGAGTGGCGCGCCCGCCCGATCGTCGCCGCACGGCGCGAAATGACGGGGAGGGCGCAGTGACGCGCGAACCGCACTACCGCCCGTACGGCTGGCGGGCCAAGATCGGCCTCATCGTCCCGCCGACGAATACCGTGAACGAGGCGGAGTGGGGCCGCATGGCGCCCGAGGGCGTGACGATCCACGTCACCCGCATGGCGCTGCACACCGACACGAGCTCGCCCGAGGGCGAGCAGCGCCTCTACGCCGACATCGAGCGCGCGACGCGCGATCTCGCGCAGGCGAGCCTCGACGCGATCGCCTACGGCTGCACCGCGGGCTCGATGGTGATGCCGCTCGGGCGGCTCACCGATTTCATGGCCGGCGTCGCGGGCGTGCCGTGCGTGGCAACCGCGCCGTCGCTCGTGCACGCATGCCGCGCGCTCGGCGCCAAGCGCGTCGCGCTCGCGACGCCGTACCACGACGCGCTCAACGAGCACGAGCGCCGGTTCCTCGCGCAGAACGGCATCGAGGTGGTGGCCCTGAAAGGGCTCGGCATCGGCGCCGGCGGCCCGCACGAGTACGTCCGCATCGCGCGCGTGCCGAAGGACGAGGTGGCGGCGCACGCCCGCTCGGTCGACTGCCCGGCCGCGCAGGCGCTCGTCGTCAGCTGCACCGACTTCGCCACCCTCGAGGCGATCCCGGCGCTCGAGCGCGCGCTCGGGAAGCCGGTGGTGACGAGCAACCAGGCGACGTTCTGGGCGGCGCTGCGGGCGGCGGGGGTCGACGACCGCCTCGAGGCCGGCGGCCGGCTGCTCGCGACGCATTGATGCCGGCCTCAACAGGAGGAGCCCCGTGACCGACTACCCGACCCTTCGCGCCCTGCGGGCGCGCGCCGTCAACGTCCCGATGAAGCGCCCGCTCGCGGTCGCGACCGGCGCGGTCACGCACGCCCCGCTCGTGCTGATCGACCTGGAGACGAGCGCGGGCGTGACCGGCGCGAGCTACGTCTTCACGCCCGCCGGCTACGCGATCAAGCCGCTCGCCGCGATGATCGCGGGGCTGGGCGAGCTCGTTCGCGGGGAGCCGCTGGCCCCGTTCGCGATCGAGCAGAAGCTGCGCCGGCGCATGACGCTCGTCGGCGTGCAGGGCATGCTGATGCTCGCGCTGTCGGGCATCGATGCGGCCTGCTGGGACGCGGTGGCCAAGGCGGCCGGGCTGCCGCTCGCGCGGCTGCTCGGGGGCGTGCCCGGGGCGATCCCGGCGTACAGCTCGAACGGGCTCGGAATCCTGGGCCCGGAGCGCGCGGCGGCGCAGGCGACCGAGCTGCTCGAAGGGGGCTTCAAGGCGATCAAGGTGCGCCTCGGCTACCCGACGCTCGCAGAGGACGTCGCGGTGGTGCGCGCGGTGCGGCGAGCGGTCGGCGACGCGGTGACGCTCATGTCCGACTACAACCAGGCGCTCCTCCCGCCCGAGGCCGAGCGCCGCGCCCGGATGCTCGACGCGGAAGGGCTCGCGTGGATCGAGGAGCCGGTGCGCTTCGACGACTATGCGGGGTGCGCGCGCGTGGCCGCCGCAGTCGCGACGCCGATCCAGATCGGCGAGAACTGCTGGGGGGCACACGACATGCAGAAGGCGCTCGATGCGCGCGCCTGCGACTGCTTCATGCCGGACCTGGCGAAGATCGGCGGCGTGAGCGGCTGGCTGCGCGCCGCGGCGCTCGCGGAGCCGATCGGACTCCCGATCTCGACGCACCTCTTTCCGGAGGTCTCGGCGCACCTGATGTGCGTCACCCCCACCGCGCACTGGCTGGAGTACGTGGACTGGGCGAACGGGATCCTCGCCGAGCCGCTGGAGATCCGGGACGGCCGGGCGATCGTGCCCGAGCGCCCGGGGAACGGGCTCGCCTGGGACGAGGCCGCGGTCGCGCGCTGCCTCGCCTGAGGGCGGTCCGAAGGGTCAGTGCAGGTCGAGCGCGTGGCGCTTGAGGTCCTCGAGTGCCACGAAGTCGAGCGCCTTCTCGTGGGTCGCGGCGAGCACCACCGGCGGCGCGACGCCCGCGTCCAGCGCCTCCTTCCAGCGCAGCGCGCACAGGCACCACTTGTCTCCCGGATTGAGGCCGGGGAAGTGGAACTGCGGGACGGGCGTGACGAGGTCGTTGCCGCGTGCGACGCTGAATTCCAGGAACGCCTGCGTCACCCGCGCGCACACGACGTGCGTGCCGACGTCTTGCGGCCCAGTGTGGCAGCTCCCGTCCCGGTAGAACCCGGTCATCGGGGACGTGCAGCAGCTTGCGAGCGGTCCGCCGAGGACGTTGCGGGCGCCGCCGCCGGGGGTGTCGCGGGGCATGGGAGCCGAGGTCGAGTGGCCGGAGCCGGGAGGGTACCGCAGCCGCACGGCGATCAGTGGCGGTCCTTCCGGTAGGGCTCGTAGTGCCGTTCGGCCTCGACGCCCGCGCGAGTGTCGAATCCGCTTACAGCCGGTCGAGCGTAGCGTCGCCGACGAACGGGTTCGTGCGGCGCTCGGCGCCGAAGGTCGAGACCGGCCCGTGCCCAGGGATGAAGGTGACCTCGTCGCCGAGCGTCCAGAGCTGGGTCGTGATCGAGCGCACGAGCGTGTCGAAGTCGCCGCGCGGGAAGTCGGTCCGGCCGATCGAGCCCTGGAACAGCACGTCGCCGACGAACGCAAGGCGCTCGCCCGCGTGAAAGAACACGACGTGCCCGGGCGTGTGTCCCGGGCAGTGGCGGACCGCCATCTCCACCGCCCCGAAGCGGACCGTGTCGCCCCCTTCGAGCCAGCGGTCGGGGGTGAACGCCTCGAGCGGCGGAAAGCCGAACATCCGACCCTGCGACGGCAGCTGGTCGATCCAGAAGCGGTCCTCGACCTGCGGGCCCTCGACCGGAACGCCGAGGCGCCGGCGCAGCTCCGCGGTGCCCCCGCAGTGATCGATGTGGCCGTGCGTAAGCAGGATCTTCGCGACCGTCACGCGCTGCTTCTCGACCTGCGCCAGCAGCGCGTCGATGTCGCCGCCGGGGTCGATCACCGCGGCCTGGCGCGTGGCCGCGCAGATCGCCAGCGAGCAGTTCTGCTGAAACGGCGTGACCGGAACGATGACCACCCGCAGCGTCACGCGCGCGCCCCCGCGAGCGCGCGCGCGAGGCGCTCCACGCCTTCGGCGAGACGCGCCTCGGACGAGGCGAAGCACCAGCGCACGAAGCCCTCGCCCTCGGGCCCGAAGGCGACGCCCGGCGCGAGCCCGAGCTTCGCCTCGCGCGCGAGGCGCTTGCAGAGCACGAGGCTGTCGGTCATGTCGGCGATGCGAAAGAACGCGTACATCGCCCCGGGCGGCGGCGCAATCTCGATCCCCGGCAGGGCCGCGAGGCGGGAGACGAGGAAGTCGCGCGCGCCGTGCAGGCGCGCGCGGAACCGCGCGACGACCGGCTCGCCCTGCGTCACGGCGGCGAGGCCCGCGCGCTGGACGAAGCCCTGCGCGCAGGACGTGTTGTACTCGATCAGCTTCCCGACGTCGGCGACGAGCGGCTCGGGCGCGACGATCCACCCCAGGCGCCATCCGGTCATGAGCCAGGACTTCGAGAAGGTGTTCGTGCTCACCACGAGGTCATCGGGCGCGGCGAGGTCGAGAAACGACGGCGCCGCGTCGCCGTCGAAGACCAGGCGCTCGTAGGCGTCGTCGGCGACGATCCAGATGCCGTGCCGGCGGCAGTGCGCGAGAATCGCCCGTTGCGCGTCGCCCCGCAGCGTCCAGCCGGTCGGGTTGTTGGGGGAGTTGACGTAGACCGCGCGCGTCCCCGGAGTCAGGGCGGCGAGGAGGCGGTCGACGTCCAGCGTCCAGCCGTGCGCGCCGAAGTCGAGGCGCACGCATTCGACCGCGGCGCCGAGGATCTTCGGGATCTCGACGAGGTTCGGCCAGAGGGGCGTGACCGCGACGACGCGATCGCCCGCGCCGACGAGCGCCTGCGTGGCCACCATGAGCGCGGACATGCCGGAGTTCGTCACCGCGATCCGTCCCGCGTCGACCGGGCGATGCAGCCGCGACACGTACGCTGCCAGCGCCGCGCGCAGAGGCGCGATGCCCAGGTTGTGGGTATAGAACGTGTCGCCCGCGTTCAGCGCCTCGATCGCCGCGGTGCGGATGAACTCGGGCGTGACCTCGTCGGGCTCGCCGAACCAGAACGGCAGCACGGATGCGTCGCCCATGGCCGCGTTCGCCACCGCGCGGATCTGCGAGGCGCGGAGCGCGCGGACGGCGGGGCGGGCGAGCGGTTCTGCGGCGGGCACGGCGGCAGGCGGGCGTGACGAGGCCGCGATTCTCGCACGGCCCACCGCGGCGAGGCGGCCCGCGCGGTCAGTGCCGGACGATCCGGGTGCCGGTCTCGCCCGCGAGCGCGCGGCCGAGGTTGGACGGGTTCGTGATCAGGCCCTCGCCGCCGCCGCCCTCGAGGAACTCGATGAGCGCGCGGATCTTCGGCCCCATGCTGCCGGGATCGAAATGGCCCTCGCCGTAGAGGCGGCGCGCGTCCTCCAGCGTGATGCGATCGAGCCAGCGCTGCTGGGGCGTGTTGAAGTTGATCGCCACCTTCTCGACGCCGGTCGACACGAGCAGCAGATCGGCGCCGAGGTCGCGCGCGAGCAGGCTCGAGGCGAGATCCTTGTCGATCACCGCCTCGACGCCCATGAGATTGCCGCGCTCGTCCTCGATCACCGGGATGCCGCCGCCGCCGCACGCGATGACGAGATAGCCGGCGCGGGCGAGAAAACGGATCTCCTCGAGTTCGACGATGCGCTGCGGCTGCGGCGACGGCACGACGCGACGCCAGCCGCGCCCGGCGTCCTCGCGCACCGTCCAGCCCTGCTCCCCGGCGATGCGGCGCGCGGTCGCCGCGTCGAAATGCGAGCCGATCGGCTTGGTCGGGTTGGCGAACGCCGGATCCTTCCGGTCGACCAGCGTCTGCGTGACCACCGCGACCGGCCGGCGCGCGATCCCGCGCTGGCGGAATTCGTTGCGCAGCGCGCGATCGAACATGTAGCCGATCGCGCCCTGCAGGTCGGCGCCGGCGTAATCCATCGGCACCGGCGAGACCTCGTGGATCGAGAGCTCGGAGCGCCGCAGGATGAAGCCGATCTGCGGGCCGTTGCCGTGCGTCAGCACGATGTTCCAGCCCCCCTGCACCATGTCGGCGATCGAGCGCGCCGTCAGCGCGGCGGCGTCGTACTGGTCGGGAATCGACTGGTGGTCCTTGTCGAGGATCAGCGAGTTGCCGCCGACCGCGACGACCGCGAGCCTGCCGCTCGCGCTCATCGGCGCGGCCCCCCGTCCTCGAGCGAGCGCGCCAGCGCCCAGACCGCCTGGCGGAAGCAGGCCATCGGCGCGCGCGTGACCCCCGCACCGATCTGCCCGACGCCGGCGTCGCGGTGCGCGATGCCGGTGTTGATCACCGGGAGGATGCCGGTGTCGACCACCTTCCGCGCATCGATCCCGGCGGGCGACCCGGCGAAGTTGAGCGCGGGGAGCGTGAACGCGCCGTTCCGGCCGAGCGTGATGTGGCCCATCGCGAGCGTGTTCGCGATCGCATCGTCGGGCGTGCCGCCGACGAACTTCACGATCGCCGGCGCGGCGGCCATGGCGAACCCGCCGACGCCGGCGGTCTCGGTGATCGCGCTGTCGCCGAGGTCGCCGGCGGCGTCGGCCTTCGAGTAGCCGGGGAAGTACAGCCCGTCGACGACCGGCGCCGGCGCGGTGAACCACGCGTCGCCGGTGCCGCTCACGCGGATGCCGAACTCGACTCCGTTCCGGCACATCGCCGTCACCATGCTCGCGCCGGGGACGCCGCGTGCGGCGTCGAGCATCGACTTGCACGCGGCCATCGAGAAGTTCAGGAAGAAGTGGTCGTTGGACGCGACGAACTCGAGCGCCGCCGCGATGTCCGCCGCCGGCGCGCCCGAGCGGGCGAGCGCGGGCGCCAGCCGCTTGAGGAGCAGCCCCGAGGCGGCCGCGTTGCGGTTGTGCACCTCGTCGCCCATGTGCAGCGCCTGCGCCATGAGCGGCTTCAGCTCCACCGGCCCGAGCACCTTCAGGCCCGCGGCGAGGGTCGGGGCGAGCGTGTCGCGCATCCAGCGCAGCCGCGTCAGCACCTCGCCGCTGTTCGCGCCGAAGCGCAGGACCTTGCCGAGTCCTTCGTTCAGGTTGCTGAACGCGCGGTTTCCGCCCGCGGTGTTGCGCACGATCCAGACCGGCATCGACGGGCTGATGATCCCGGCCATGGGGCCTACCGCGTCGTGGTGATGGCAGGGCGCGAAGCGGATCTCGCCGCTCGCCGCCAGCCGCCGGGCCGCGTCGGCGTCCGCGGCCCACCCCTCGAGGAGACACGCACCCACGATCGCGCCCTGCATCGGCCCGCACATCCGTGCCCACTCGATCGGCGGACCGGCATGCAGGATGGTCCGCTCGCCCACGCCGGGCAGCGCCTCGCGCGCGACGCCGATGCCTTCGAGTACCGGCTGCGCCGCCGCGTAGGCGTCGAACGCCTTCCGGTTCGCGGCCTCGACCGTCGGGTGCCGCATCAGCTGCGCGATCGCGGTCGCCGCCGCCCGATCGCCCTGACCCGGCGGCGCCCATTCGACCTGGGTGGCGCGCGCGCCGGCGCTCGCAATCGCCGTCGCGAACGAGGCAACCCCGACGTTGACGACGTGCAGCTCTGCACCGATGAGGGGCTTCATCGCGTTCTCCTCGCGCCGGCGATCCGCGCCGCGAGCCGCACCGCCGCGGCGTTGCTCGCGGCGAGCAGCACGCCGGCCCTTTCCAGGGTCGCCGTTTGGCGGGACAGGCGCTGCGGGTCGCCTTCCGTGCCGCAGACGAATCCGACAAAGGCGATCCGGCGCTTGCCCTTCGCCGCGCGGGCCCGGGCCGCGCCGATCGCCGGCGCCATCTCCGCAGCAGGGTCGGGATGCGCACCGTGGCCAAGCACGAGGTCGAGGAGGATCACCGCGACGGCCGGGTCGGCGGCTTCCTGCACCATCCGCTCGTTCCGCAGCCGGTGGTCGATCATCGGGTGCGGCCGGCCGCGCGTGAAGACGTCGTCGCCCAGGTCGATCACGGTGTGCTCGCGGCTGTGCCACACGTCGTCGATGCGGCCGGCGGCGTCGACCGGTGCGTTGGACCAGACCGGCCCGAAGGCCTCGCCCAGCAACAGGCTGGCTTCGTAACAGAACGTCCCGCCGCTATAGAGACCGCGCACGTAGCGCTGGCCGGCGCCAAGCCTGATGCGCGGCGCGGGCGGTGCCGCCGCGCCGCGCGCGGACGGCTTTCTGCCGCGCGCGAGCGCCACCGCAGCACGCGCCGCGTCCTCGAGCGTGTGCGCGGCGTGAAGGTTGCGGCCCTTGATGGAACGCGGATCCGCGCCGACGAAGCAGACGACCACCGGCTTGCCGGCGCGGCCGGCGGCGGCGAGCACCTTTTCGGCGACGCGCGGCGCGGGCGGCTTGGACACCAGCACGAGCACCTTCGTCGCGGGGTCCGCCGCGAGCGCCGCGATGCCCTGCAGCATCGTGACGCCGCCGACCGCGTCGTGCAGGTCGTGGCTGCCGGTGCCGATCGCGTGCGAGACGCCCAGTCCGAGCCGGTCGACGAGCGCGCTGATCTGCTGGAGGCCGGTGCCGGACGCGCCGACGAGCCCGATCGGGCCGCGCCGGACGACGTTCGCGAACGCGAGCGGGACGCCGTTCACGATCGCGGTACCGCAGTCGGGCCCCATCACGAACAGGCCCCGGTCGCGGGCGCATGCCTTGAGCGCGACCTCGTCCTCGAGCGCCACGTTGTCGCTGAACAGCATGACGTGCAGGCCGAGCCGCAGCGCCTTCATGGCCTCCGCGGCGGCGTACTCGCCCGGGGTGGAGATCAGCGCGAGGTTCGCGGTCGGCGCAGCGGCGAGCGCCATCTCGACCGAGCGGCACGGAAGCTCCGCCGGGCCGCCGCCCGCGGCGGCGCGCGGTTCCTCCTTCAGCGCGCGCTCGGCGTGATCGAGGGCGGCCGCAGCCGCGGCGTCGCTCCGCGCGCGCACGGCGATGAGGAGGTCGCCCGCCCCGGCATCCACCGCCCCCGCCACCAGCCCGGCGTCGCGCATCAGGCCGAGGTTCGCTTCGGACGCCATCAGGACCGATGCGCGCTCGACGCCGGCGAGCTGCGACACGGCGTCCGCGAGCTGCATGAGCGAGACCGAATCGCGGTAGAGGTTGCGGACCACTCGCGTCGCGTGCGGCATCGCCTGTCTTCCTCGTCTGTCGGCGCCGCGACTGGCGGCTTGCCCGGTGATCCGAACGATGCTAGTGTAAGTCCACTTTGTATGCAAGATTGTCGGCGAAGGAGATGCGGATGCTCGGCGCGGACGACAGCCTCGATCTGCAGACGCTGGGCGCGCGCCTGCGCGCGGGCGCCGTGCGTCCGCGCGACGTCGTCGCCGGAGTGCTCGACCGGATCGCGGCGCGCGGCGACGACAAGGTCTGGATCCGTCTCGCCCCGCGCGGTGCGCTGCAGGCGCGGGCGGCAGCGCTCGAGCGCCTCGACCCCGGCGGGCTGCCGCTCTACGGGATCCCCTTCGCAATCAAGGACAACATCGACTTCGCCGGCGAGCCGACCACCGCCGGGTGCCCCGACTTCGCGTACACCCCGTCGGCGTCCGCCCCGGTCGTCCAGCGCCTGCACGACGCCGGCGCGATCCTGATCGGCAAGACCAACCTCGACCAGTTCGCCACCGGCCTGGTCGGCACGCGCTCGCCGTACGGCGCGTGCGCGAGCGCGTTCGACGCGCGCTACGTCTCCGGCGGCTCGAGCTCCGGATCGGCGGTCGCGGTCGCGGCCGGCCTCGTCGGCTTTGCGCTCGGCACCGACACCGCCGGGTCGGGGCGCGTCCCCGCCGCGTTCAACAACATCGTCGGGCTCAAACCGACGCGCGGCCTGCTCAGCACGCGCGGGGTCGTGCCGGCGTGCCGCTCGCTCGACTGCGTCTCGGTCTTCGCGCTGACCGCGGGCGACGCGATGGCGGTGCTCGAGGTCGCAGCCGGGTTCGATCCGGGCGATCCGTACTCGCGGCGGGCGGGCGTGTCGCGCCCGCTTCCGCCGTCGCTCGCCGGCTGCCGCGTCGGCGTCCCGCGCGAGGCCGAGCTCGAATTCTTCGGCAACCGCGAGGCCGAGCGGCTGTTCCACGCGGCGGTGAGGGCCCTGGTCGACATGGGCGCCGTGCGGGTCGAGATCGACTTCGCGCCGTTCCTCGAGACCGCGCGCCTGCTCTATGGCGGGCCGTGGGTGGCGGAGCGCTATGTCGCGATCCGCGAGTTCTTCGACCGCCGCCCGGACGCGCTCTTCCCGGTCACGCGGGAAATCATCGGAGCTGCGGCAAAGTTCGCCGCTGCCGACTACTTCGCCGCGGAGTACCGCCTCCAGGCGTTGCGCCGGCAGGTCGAACCGGTCTGGCAGTCGATCGACGTCCTGGTGACCCCGACCGCGGGCACCCCGTACACGATCGACGCCGTCAACGCCAACCCGATCGCCCTCAACACCAACCTCGGCTACTACACCAACTTCATGAACCTGCTGGACCTCGCGGCGATCGCGGTGCCGGCGGGATTCCAGGCCGACGGGCTGCCGTTCGGCATCACGCTCGCCGCGCCGGCATTCACCGACCGGGCGCTGTGCGCCCTCGGCGCCACGGTCCACAGGCGGCTCGCGGAGCGCCTCGGCGCGACGCGCGCCGCGCTCCCGCCCGCGCCGCCGCCCGCGCGCGGGGCGTCCCTGACGCCGCCGGTGATGCACCTGGCCGTCTGCGGCGCGCACATGTCCGGCCTGCCCCTGAACGCTCAGCTGACCGAGCGCGGCGGGCGGCTGGTGCGGCGGTGCCGGACCGCGGCGCGCTACCGGCTGTTCGCCCTGAACGCGTTCTCGCCCCCGCGCCCCGGCCTCCTGCGCGGCGACGCGGCGGGCCACGCCATCGACGTCGAGATCTGGGCGCTTCCGACCGAGACGGTCGGGAGCTTCGTGGACGGCATCCCGCCGCCGCTCGGCATCGGCACGGTCGAGCTCGAGGACGGCACCGCGGTGCGCGGGTTCCTGTGCGAGGCCCATGCCGTGGCGGGCGCCGAGGACATCTCGGCGCTCGGCAGCTGGCGCACCTACGTCGATTCGAAGAGGCGCTGAGCGCTTCGCTCGGCCGCAACCAGGAGGAGGGATCATGGGCAACGCCGTGGCGGCACACGATCAACCGGCACCCGCCGCGCACGGCGCGCCGGACGATCGCGGGTTCACCAAGCTCGAGCTGCAGCTCAACGACTACCCGGGGCCGGTCAAGACGGCGCTGTTCGGGATCCAGCACGTGCTGGTGATGTTCACCGCCATGGTCGGCGGGCCGCTGATCGTCGCGCGCCTCCTGGAGCTGCCGGCCGACACCCGCATCACGATGGTGACCGGCACGATGATCGGCTGCGGGCTCGCCACGATGGTCTCGGCGCTCGGGGTGAGCTTCATCGGGCCGCGATTGCCGATCGTGATGGGGGTGTTCTACATCTTCATCGGGCCGATGGTCGCGATCTCCAAGGAGGCGGGGCTGGCGGCGGCCATGACCGCGCTGATCATCGGCGGCCTGGTGCAGTTCGCCTGGAGCCCGCTCATCGGCCGGCTGCACCGGTTCTTCCCCCCGATCGTGACCGGCACGACGATCCTGCTCATCGGCACCGGGCTGATGAAGATCGGCATCAGCGTGGCGACCGGGGCCAACACGCCGGCGTTCGGCAAGCCGCTCACGCTCGGGCTCGCCACGCTGATGATCGTCCTCATCCTGGTGATCAGCCGGTTCGCGACCGGCTTCGTGCGCGCGCTCTCGCTCTTCATCACGATGGTGATCGGCTACCTCGTCTCCGCGGCGCTCGGCCTGCTCAACTTCCAGTCCGTCGCCGACGCGGGCTGGATCGCGGTGCCACAGCCGTTCCCGTACGGGGGCCTGGCCTGGCCGCCGATCGTGGGCCTGATCGCGGTGATCGTGTGCTTCTTCGCCACCGCGGTGGAGACCACCGGGCACACGCTCGCGGTCTGCCGCATCACCGGCGTGCCGGCCGAGAGCTGGCGCATCCGCGGCGCGGTGTCGAACGACGGCATCGGGTCGTCGATCTCCGCGCTGTTCGGCGGGATGGCTCTGACGTCCTATTCGCAGAACATCGGGGTGATCTCGCTGACCGGCGTGGGCAGCCGGTTCGTGGTCGCGGCGGGCGGCCTGTTCCTCGTCGTGATGGCGATGGTGCCGAAGGTCGGCGCGATCATCGCGCTGATGCCGGCCGCGGTCCTCGGCGGGGTGCTGCTGTTCATGTTCGGGATGGTCGCCTCGGTCGGCATCGACATCATCGGCAGCAACATGCGGGCGCGCCGCGACGCGATCATCGTGGCGGCGTCGCTGGCGGTCGGGCTGGGCATCCAGGCCGCGCCGCCGGGCGCGTTCGACGCGGTCCCGCAGGCGCTGCGCATTCTGGTGACCGACGGCATCGTGATGGGGATCCTGCTGGCGATGTTCCTCAACATCGTCATGCCGAAGAGCGACCAGAAGTAGGCGCGGAGGGGGAGCGGTCAGGCGGGGCGGGTGCGCCGGGGGAGGGCGCCCGCCCCGCCCGTGGCGAGCGGTCGCGCGACCGCGAACGCCCGCGCCAGGGCCTCCTTGATCGAGGTGTCGACGTTCGCGCGACCGTCCTCGATGTTGCGCTCCATCGCGGCGCGCGCGCCCGGCGCGTCGCCCGCCAGGATGCGCTCGACGACCTTCATGTGCTGCCGGCAGGTGGTCTGCTGGCGGTCCGGCTGCCCGAAATCGAGCATGCGGAAGACGAAAAGGCGCTCGTTGATCGCGCGCAGCTGGTCGACGAGCATGCTGTTGCCGGCCGCCGCGGCGAGCGTCTCGTGGAACGTCGTGTCGAGCGCGGCGAGCTCCTCGCCCTTGCGCTTCGGGCCGGCGAGGACCTTGCCCCAGGTCTGGTGCAGCGCGGCCACCTCGGGCCGCGCGCGGCCGTTGCGCGCGAGCTGCTCGACGACATAGAGCTCGAGGGCTTTGCGCAGGTCGTAGAGCTCCTCGACCTCCCGCAGGTCGAGCTGGCGCACCGCGTAGCCGCGGTTGGCGAGCTTTGCGACGAAGCCCCCCGTCACCAGCGCGCGGAGCGCCTCCCGCACCGGGCTGCGGCTGACGCCGAACTCGGCGCACAGCGCCTCCTCGGTGAGCCGGTGCTCGGGCGGGTACTCCCAGGCGATGATCCGCTCCTTCAGCGTCGCGACGAGCGACGCAGTCAGGCTGGAGAGCGGGGGCGAGGCGGCCCGCCGCCGGGCGGGCGCGGCACGTCTCGCCATGGCGCGCGCCGTCTCCCCGGCAGCGCTAGCGCAGCGAGGCGTTGAACTTCTCGAGCGCGGCCGCGCCCGGGCAGAGCTCGCGCTCGCCGAGCCGGTTGAGCGGCCCGGCGACCGTGTTCATGCTCGCGTGCAGGTCCTCCGCCTCCGGCTCGACGTAGAGAAGGCCGGTCACCACCTGCCCCTGCGCCTGGCGCTCGGCGAGATAGTTCATCGCGCGGATCCGGTCGCCCGGTTCGTAGTCGGAGGCGATCTTGTGCAGGAGCATGGTGGTGCCGTCGTGCATCGTCACCGCGCGCACCGAGCCGGGCGCGTACTCGGCGGTGATCGCCTCGCGCGGCACCATCACGTCCAGCCGGTTCACCGCCTCGTTGTGCTCGCGGACGTAGTCGTAGCTCTTCGTGGAGCCCGCGTGGTTGTTGAATGCCACGCACGGGCTCACGACGTCGATGAACGCCGCGCCGCGATGCTCGATCGCCGCCTTGATGAGCGGCACGAGCTGGTCCTTGTCGCCGGAGAAGCTGCGCGCGACGAAGGTGGCGCCGAGCTGCAGCGCGAGCTGCACCATGTCGATCGCCGCGTCGGTGTTGACCGCGCCGCGCTTGCTCTTCGAGCCGCGGTCGGCGGTGGCCGAGAACTGGCCCTTGGTGAGGCCGTAGACGCCGTTGTTCTCGACGATGTAGACCATGTTGACGCCGCGGCGCATGCAGTGCGCGAACTGCCCCAGGCCGATCGACGCGGAGTCGCCGTCGCCGGACACGCCGAGGTAGAGGAGCTCGCGGTTGGCGAGGTTCGCGCCGGTGAGCACCGAGGGCATGCGGCCGTGCACGCTGTTGAAGCCGTGCGAGTTGCCGAGGAAGTAGGTCGGGGTCTTCGACGAGCATCCGATCCCCGACAGCTTTGCGACCTTGTGCGGCTCGACGTCGAGCTCGAAGCACGCCTGGATCAGCGCGGCGCTGATCGAGTCGTGGCCGCACCCGGCGCACAGGGTCGAGATCGTCCCCTCGTAGTCGCGGCGGGTGAAGCCGAGCCGGTTCTTCGGCAGCGTCGGGTGGTGGAGCTTGGGCTTGGCGAGATAGGTCATGGGATTCGGTGCCTAGGCGGCCTTGCCGCTCTGGATCGGCCGCACGTTCAGCTTGCGCACCTGCGCGGCGATCGCGTCGGTGATGAAGCGCGCGGTGATCGGCGTGCCGTCGTAGTGCAGGATCGGAATGAGGCTCGCCGGGTTCACCCCCGCGTCGTTGACGAGCAGCGTCTTCAGCTGCGCGTCCCGGTTCTGCTCCACCACGAACACCTTGTTGTGCGAGGCGACGAACGCGGCGATCTCGTCCTGGAACGGAAAGCCGCGCACGCGCAGCGCGTTGACGTAGATGCCCTGCGCCGCGAGACTGGCGAGCGCCTCCTGCATGGCGGGGCTGGTGGAGCCGTAGTAGATCGCGCCGAAGCGGGCCGGGTACTCCGCGGCGGTCAGCTCGGGCTTCGGCACAAGCGACTTCGCGGTCTCGAACTTGCGCAGCAGCCGGTGCATGTTGTCGACGTAGTCGGGGCCGGCCTCGCTGTAGCGCGCGTAGCGGTCCTTGGTGGTGCCGCGCGTGAAGAAGGCGCCGCGGGTCGGGTGCGTGCCGGGGTAGGTGCGGTACGGGATGCCGTCGCCGTCGACGTCGAGGTAGCGCCCGAACTCCTTGCCCGCGTCGAGCTCCTCGCGCGTCATCACCTTGCCGCGGTCGTAGCGGTGCGCGTCGTTCCACGCGAGCGGCTCGCACAGGCGCTCGTTCATGCCGATGTCGAGGTCGGTCAGGACGAACACCGGCGTCTGCAGCCGGTCGGCGAGGTCGAAGGCCTGCGCCGACATCTCGAAGGCCTCCTTCGGGTCCTCGGGGAAGAGCAGCGGATGCTTGGTGTCGCCGTGCGAGGCGTACGCGCACACGAGCAGGTCGGACTGCTGCGTGCGCGTCGGCATCCCGGTCGAGGGGCCGCCGCGCTGCACGTCGATGATCACCGCCGGGATCTCGGCGAAGTAGGCGAGCCCGATGAACTCCTGCATGAGCGAGATGCCCGGGCCGGAGGTGCACGTGAACGCGCGCGCGCCGTTCCAGCCGGCGCCGATCACCATGCCGATCGAGGCGAGCTCGTCCTCGGCCTGGACGATCGCGTAGCGCGCCTTGCCGCTCTCCGGGTCGGTCCGGTAGCGCTTGCAGTGGCGCGCGAACGCCTCGGCGACCGACGAGGAGGGCGTGATCGGGTACCACGCCGCGACCGTCGCCCCGCCGTACACGCAGCCGAGCGCGGTGGCGTTGTTGCCCTCGATGAAGATCTTGTTGCCGACCGCGTTCGCGCGCCGCACGCGCAGCCCGATCGGGCACTTCAGGTTGGCGCGCGCGTAGTCGCGCCCCATCTGCAGCGCGTGCACGTTGGGCTTGAGCAGCGCCTCCTTGCCCTTGTACTGCTCGCCGATCAGCTCGGCGACCTCGTCGGCGTCGATGTCGAGCAGCGCGGCGAGCGCGCCCACGTAGATGATGTTCTTGAACAGCTGGCGCTGCCGCGCGTCGCTGTAGGCGTCGTTGCAGATCGCGGTGAGCGGCATTCCGATGACGGTGATGTCGTCGCGGAACTTCGCGCGCGCGAGCGGCTTGGTGGAGTCGTAGAAGAGGTAGCCCCCGGGCTCGATCTCGGCCACGTCGCGATCCCAGGTCTGCGGGTTCATCGCCACCATCAGGTCGACGCCGCCGCGCCGGCCGAGGTGGCACTGCTCGGACACGCGCACCTCGTACCAGGTCGGCAGGCCCTGGATGTTCGACGGGAAGATGTTGCGCGGGCTCACCGGCACGCCCATGCGCATGATCGACTTCGCGAACAGGGTGTTCGCGGACGCCGAGCCCGAGCCGTTGATGTTGGCGAACTTGACGACGAAGTCGTTGACCGCCTCGATGGGTGTTGCCATGGACTCCCCGGAGTCTCTAGTTGCGGTAGGAAGGATCCTTGCGCTCGACGAGCCGCACGAGCGCGTCGAACTCGAGCCGGCCGAGCGCCTGCGCGCCGCGGTCGGTGAGGAAGTCGTCGCCCATCGCGGCCGACTGCTCGCAGACCTCGCGGCTCGGCACGTGCAGGTGGCCGCCAGCCTGCGCGGCGATCTGCACCTGGCAGGCGCGCTCGAGCCGCCACATGCGGATGAACGCCTCGGCGACGGTGCGGCCGGTCGTGAGCAGCCCGTGGTTGCGCAGGATCATCGCGTTGCGGTCGCCGAGGCTCGCCACCAGCCGCGCGCGCTCGCCGAGGTCCATGCTCGGGCCCTCGAAGTCGTGGTACGCGACGCGGCCGTAGAAGTTGTGCGAGTACATGTGGATCGGCAGCAGCCCGCACGCCTGCGCCGATACGCCCATGCCCGCCAGCGTATGGGTGTGGAAGACGCACTGCGCGTCTTCGCGCGCGAGGTGCACCGCGCTGTGGATGACGAAGCCGGCCTCGTTCGCCTTGTACGCGCCCGCGCCGATCGTCCGTCCGTCGGCGTCGATCTTCACCAGGTTGGACGCGGTGACCTCGTCGAAGCGCAGCCCGTACGGGTTGATGAGGAAGTGGTGCGCCGGGCCGGGCACGCGCAGCGAGATGTGCGTGTAGATCAGCTCCGACCAGCCGAGATGGTCGGCGATGCGATAGGCGGCGGCGAGCTCCACCCGCAGCGCCCACTCCGCGGCGTCGGCGCCGCGTACCGGGGAGATCGTGGCGGCGGGGATCGGCGCGTTCATCGGCGGGGCTCCTGGTGTGGGTTGGGCGCCGGCCGTCTCAGGCGACCTTGCGCACCGGCGGTCGCCGGTCGCGGCAGCCTGGACCGGCGTGGGTGAGCTCGAGCAGGAACTTCTGCATGTCCCAGGCGCCGGTGGGACAGCGCTCGGCGCATAGCCCGCAGTGCAGGCAGACGTCCTCGTCCTTGACCATCACGCGAGCGGTCTTGAGGCCGTCGGCCACGTACAGCGCCTGGTCGACGTTGGCGGCCGGCGCGCGCAGGCGGCCGCGCAGGTCCTGCTCCTCGCCGCCGTGCGTGAACGTGATGCAGTCCATCGGGCAGATGTCGACGCACGCGTCGCACTCGATGCAGAGCTTCGACGTGAACACGGTCTGCACGTCGCAATTGAGGCAGCGCTGCGCCTCCTTGAACGCGGTCTTCGCGTCGAACCCGAGCTCGACCTCGACCTTGATGTTCTTCAGCGCCTGGTTCACGTCGCGCCACGGCACCTTGTAGCGCCGGTCGAGCGCGATGTCGTTGTCGTAGCTCCACTCGTGGATCCCCATCTTCTGCGAGACGAGGTTCACGGTCGGCGGCGGTCGGACCGCGACGTCCTCGCCGTGGCAGAAGCGGTCGATCGAGATGGCGGCGTCGTGGCCGTGCGCGACCGCCCAGATGATGTTCTTCGGCCCGAGCGCGGCATCGCCGCCGAAGAAGACCCGCGGCAGCGTCGACTGCAGCGTGGCTGCGTCGAGCTTCGGCATGCCCCACTTGTCGAACTCGATCCCGAGATCGCGCTCGATCCAGGGGAAAGCGTTCTCCTGCCCGACGGCGACGAGCACCTCGTCGCACTCGAAGGTCTGGTCGGGCTCGCCGGTCGGGATCAGGCTGCGGCGACCCCTCGCGTCGTACACCGCCTGCACCTTCTCGAAAGTCATTCCCTTGAGCTTCCCGCCCTCGTGCAGGAACGCCTTCGGCACGAGGTAGTTGAGGATCGGGATGCCTTCGTGCATCGCGTCCTCCTTTTCCCACGGGCTCGCCTTCATCTCCTCGAAGCCCGAGCGCACGATCACCTTCACGTCCTCGCCCCCGAGGCGCTTCGCCGAGCGGCAGCAGTCCATCGCGGTGTTGCCGCCGCCGAGCACGATCACGCGCTTGCCGATGCTTGCGACGTGCCCGAACGAGACGCTCGAGAGCCAGTCGATGCCGACGTGGATGTGCGCGGCCGCCTCCTTGCGCCCGGGGAGCTCGAGGTCGCGGCCGCGCGGCGCGCCGCAGCCGACGAACACCGCGTCCCAGCCTTCGCCGAGGAGCGCCTTCAGCGATCCGACGTACTTGCCGCCGCGGAACTCGACGCCGAGATCGAGCACGTAGCCGACCTCCTCGTCGATCACCTCCTCGGGCAAGCGGAACTTCGGGATCTGGCTGCGGATCATGCCGCCGGCGCGGCTCTCGCCGTCGAACACGACGACCTCGTAGCCGAGCGGGGCGAGGTCGCGCGCCACGGTGAGCGAGGCCGGGCCGGCGCCGATGCAGGCGACGCGCTTGCCGTTCTTCTGCGCCGCGGGCTTCGGCAGGCGCGGGCGGATGTCGTCCTTCTGGTCGGCCGCGACGCGCTTGAGGCGGCAGATCGCGACCGGCTCGCGCGCCGGTTCGTCCTCGACGCGGCCGCGCCGGCAGGCGGGCTCGCACGGCCGGTCGCAGGTGCGGCCGAGGATGCCGGGGAAAACGTTGGACTTCCAGTTGACGAGGTAGGCGTCGCCGTAGCGGCCCGCCGCGATCAGCCGGATGTATTCGGGAACCGGGGTGTGGGCCGGGCAGGCCCACTGGCAGTCGACGACCTTGTGGAAATAGTCGGGGTTGCCGATGTCCGTCGCTTTCACTCCACCTCCCGGGCAGGCGCGCATCGCGGGGCCGCCTGCTGCGGTGTGCGCGGGCGACGCGCTGCAGCCGCAGCGCGTGCCGCAAAAAATGCGCCGCAAGTCTACTCCTGGCGTGTTTCAAGGGAAAGGTTCGCATTCGCGTCCGGCGGCCATTCTGCCGCTGGGGGCATGCGTGATAGCGTTTCGCCCTTCGGGCGTGGCTCCCGAGGCTGGAGGGCAACATGGACAGCGATATCCGGCGCCGTTTTCCCGTGTCGCCGCTGTGGCTGGTTGCGGACGTCCTCGGCGCCCTCCTCGTCGCGGCCGGGGTGATCGGCCTCACCGGCGGCGCGAGCCTGGCGCCGCGACTCGCCGATCCGCAGGTCGCCTGGACGCTCGTCGTCGTGGGGGCGGGCCTGATGGCCATCGCCGCGGTCAAGATCGTGGCCGAGCTGCGCGCACGCGGCTGAGGCGTCCATGCGGCTTCGCCTGTCCAAGGTCGGCCTCGCGCTTGCGGTGACCTTCCTCTGCATCGCGGGGGCGCTCTTCGCGCTGCACTTCCATGCGTACCGCACGAACCCGGCCAACTCGGGCGAGAGCGCGTTGTGGTTCTTTCTCTGCACCTTGCCCTGGGCGTTCCTCGTGCCCGAGACGGTCACCCGCGCGCCGTGGTGGGACGAGCTCGCCGACTACGTCGGGTGGGCGCTCGTGGCCTGGAACGCCTTCCTGCTCTATTGCCTCGGCGGCGGACTCGCGCTCGCGCCGCGCGCCGACCCTCAGGCGCGCCGGTCCAGCCTCACGTCGCGGTAGGACGCCGGGTCCTCCCGCGGCTCGAGGTGGGTGAATACGGTCGTCCGGGGCACCGCCGCGCGGATGCGGTCCTCGATCTCCTCGACCGCGTCGTGCCCGCGCTGGACCGTCCACTCGCCCGGCACCAGCACGTGCACCGAGACGAACGAGCGCCCGGCCGCCTCGCGCGTGCGCAGCGCGTGGAACTCGAGGCCCCGCGCGCGGTAGTCCTCCAGGACCGTGTCGATGGCGCGCCGATCCGCCTCCGGCAGGGCGCGGTCCATCAGCCCGAGCGCCGAGCGCCGCACGAGCCGGAAGCCGGACCAGACGATGTTGGCGGCGACCGCGAGCGCCAGGATCGGGTCGAGCCAGAGCCAGCCGGTCGCCGCGACTGCCGCCACGCCGGCGATCACCCCGGCCGAGGTCCACACGTCGGTGAGGAGGTGGCGCGCATCGGCCTCGAGGGCGATCGAGCGGTGCGCCCGGGCGGCCGCGAGCAGCACGCGCGCGACCCCGAAGTTCACCGCCGCCGCGACCGCGTTGACGGCGAGCCCGACGCCGACGTGCTCGAGCGGCCGCGGGTGCACGAGACGGTCGATCGCGGCGACCGCGATCAGGGCGGCGGCGACCAGGATGAGGGTCCCCTCGAAGCCGCTCGCGAAGTACTCCGCCTTGCTGTACCCGTACGCGTGCTCCTCGTCCGGCGGTCGCGCGGCGAGCGCGAGCGCGTACAGCGTGAACAGCGCCGCGGCGAGGTTGACGAAGGACTCGAGGGCGTCGGAGAGCAGGCCGACCGACCCGGTCATCCACCACGCGAGGCCCTTCAGCGCGATCGTGACGAGCGCCGCGGCGATCGAGAGCCAGGCGTAGCGCAGCAGGGATCTCTCGGCGCTCATCGGGGGCGCGGAGTGTAACAAGCGGCTCACCGCGGCAGCGCGTCGAGCACGCGCGCGGCGAACGCGTCCTGGTCCCATGCGTCGCGGTCGACCGCGTGCCCGAGCCGGACGATCACCGCGTCGCGCGAGGGCACGACGGTCACCGACTGCCCGCCGTGCCCGGAGGCGTGGAACGCGTCCGGCGGCAGGCGCGGGGCGCGCGCCGCCGCGCCGCGGTTCGCGCGCAGCTTGAGCCACCAGTGCGCCGCGTACTCGCCCTCCGGTGCGGCGGGGGCGGGCGCGGTCATGAAGCGCACCCAACCCGCCGGCAGCACGCGTTCGCCGTACCACTCGCCGTCGCGCAGGGCGAGCAGCCCGAAGCGGGCCCAGTCGCGCGCGGTGGCGAACATGAGCGACGAGCCGACGTAGGTGCCGGAGGCGTCCGGCTCGATCACCGCGCTCGCCATGCCGATGCGGTCGAACAGCGCGCGGCGGGGGAACGCGAGGTACGCGCGGTCGTCGGCAATCGCCTCGCGCATCGCGCGCATGAGCACGTTGGTCGTGCCGCTCGCGTAGGCGAAGCGCGTGCCGGGCGGGTGCGCGAGCGGCTTGCCCGCGGCGAAGGCGGCCGCGTCGCCGGTGCCGAACAGCATGTAGACCACGTCGGAGAGCGGGTCGGCGTAGGACTCGTCGAATTCGAGCCCGCTCGACATGTGCAGGAGCTGCGCGAGCGTGATCGCAGCGCGCGGGTCGCCCGGAACGCGCCACGCGGCCAGGGGCAGCGGCCGATCGAGCGCGAGCCGGCCCTCGGCGACGAGCACCCCGGCGAGCGCCGCCGCGACGCTCTTCGCCATCGACCAGCCGGGCAGCGGCGTGTCGCGCGAGATGCCCGGGGCGTAGCGCTCGGCGACGAGGCGGCCGGCGCGCACCACGAGCACCGCGCGCGTGCGCTTCGGCGGCGTGCCGTCGTGCTCGGCAAACGCCTCGTCGAGCACGTGCGCCAACGCGGCGTTCGGCGCTGGCATTGCCTCCGCGCCGCCGTCCGGCCACGCGCGCGCGACCCGGGGCCGATCCTCCTGCGGGCGCTCGACGCGCCGCAGCGCGTCCGCGGTCGCGCCGATCGCGAGCGCGCAGCCGAGGCCCTCGCGGTGGACCGCCGTGCGTCGTGCGAACCCGAACACGGAGCCGGTCACCATGCCCCGTTCGTGCTCGACTGCGACGCGCACGAAATCGAGCGGGGTAGAGCGGTACGCGCGCAGGTCCTCGACGGCAGCGGCCGGCGCGCGACCGGACACGAACACCGCCGAACACACGTTCTTCGCTGCGAAGCCCGCCCCGACCAGCGCGACGCGATACGCCGGCACGGCGACCGCGCCGGCGACGAGCAGCGAGAGGATCCCGAGAACGACGAGGGCGCGCGCGCGACGCGATCGCATCGCGCAATGTTAACCGCGGGGGCGCGGTCGCCGCGCCCGCGCCTAGGCGCCGCCGGGCTGCGTTTCTTCCATGAACACCGTGACGCCCGGCGATGCGGCTTGGCGCCGGTACTTGGCCGCGACCGCGAGACCGAACGCGACGAGGTGCTCGATCTCCCGCATGCCGGGCTGCTGCGACTCGACGTCGATGCGCAGGCCCTGCCAGTCGAGCCAGATCGCGAGCCGTTCCTCGGCGGCGCCGCCGGGCCACTTCGCGAGGCTCGCCTCGGTCTTCGCATCGACGAGCGCGCGCGCGAGCCGGTTGTTGCGCGCGAGGCAGGTGAACTTGTCGCGGAAGTCGTCCGAGCCGACCTCGGCCGGCGCGGTCCGCTCGACGAACTCCGCGCGCGCCTGCGCCGCCGCGATGTCGCGCGGGCTGAGGACCAGGCTCGAGAGCTTCTCGGCCATCGGCTCGAAGTTCGCCTTGCCGCGCTCGTAGCGGGCGCGGCCGATCAGCCGCAGCTCGGTCGCGCCGCCCTGGACGCTGCGCGTCGCCCAGGTGAGGGTGGGTCGCTCGTCGGGGCGCGCCGGGTCGGCCCGATAGCGGAGCTTCCACTTCACGCCCGCGTCCTGGCCGCGCAGCGTGAACTGCGTGTCGCCGGTGACGGTCTCGTCGTACACCCAGCCGAGGTCGCGGGCGCGCTGTTCGCGCTTGCGCGCGGCGGCACCGGTGTCGGACGGTGCGCTGCGACGGCGGCGGACGAGCCACGCCCCCGCCAGCGCTGCGAGGACGAGGAGGAGGGCGATGGCGGGCGGTTCGAGGGCCATGATCGGGAATCTAGGCGCTGGCGTGCGCGGGCGCACGGAACTGGTACCGGTGCGGGCCGCGCGCGCGGGCGCGGCCCGACGGACGGCGCCCGCGGCGCGCCGGGCGGTATGTCATTGTCATGACGGCGCCCGCGCTGCGCGGGCGCGCGGCTACTGCGAGCGCTCGCCTTCGTAGGCGCAGCCGCGGAGCGCCCGGCCGTCGAGGCGGGCCTCGACCGTGAGCCAGGTCAGCGCCCCGGTGCGGGGATCGGTGCAGCGGCCGGGCGTCATCACGAGCTCGAGCTCGTGGCGCTCGGCGCCCTCGCGCACGGCGGCGAACCGGATCGCGCCGCCGTCGCGCCGCGGCGGCGCGTAGGGAAAGGCGAGGCTCGACGGCGCGCCGTAGGACGACCAGATGATCCCGCTGCGCGAGACGTCGACGCGCCAGAACGGGTCGTCGCCCCAGGCGCGCACCTCGAAGAAGCGCAGGTTCTCGCGGCAGCCCGCCCCTGCGGGGTCGGCGCGGCGCAGCTCGACCACGCGCAGCACGCGCGCATGGCCCGAACCGGCGCCGGTCTTCGGCGGCTGCTCCAGCACACCGCGGACGTCGACGAAGAGCGGCTTGCCCGGCCCGCCGGCGAGCTTCTCGTACACCCGCCCGAGGTCGCCGCCGGTCGCGTCGTTGACCCAGAACTCGCGGTCGCTGCCGCAGGGCTTGAAGATCTTCTGGTCGGTGGCCAGCACGAGCGTGCCGCGGCCGGTCGAGCCGGCCGGGACGTCGTCGGCGGACTTCGCGCCTGCCGCGGCGCTACCTTGCGCGGTCGCACCGCCGGCACTGCCGGCGAGCAGTGCGGCCAGGACGTAATGGGCGAAGTAGCGCATGCAAGTTCCTGTTTTGACTCGCGCGGATCGTACTGCGGGTCCGCCCGGGATGCGCGGAAAAGTTCCTCGGCGGGACGCGCGGACCGACCGCGCGGCGTGATGGGATGCCTACCAGAACTTGAAGCAGTCGCCCGAGGCCACCACCGGCCCGGTCGGCGCGCCCCCGGAGCCCTGCGCGGGCTCCACGGTGATGGCGAGGGCCGGGAAGTCGCGGAGCGACTCGTCGGCGACCCCGGCGAGCTTGATCGTCGCCTTGTCCTCCTTCGGGAGCATGCCGAGGAGCCGGGGCGCCGCGCCCGCCTTGCCGTAGAGGCCCCACAGCTCGAAGCGGTGGTCGGGCGGCTCGGCTTCGAGGCCGATGCGCTTCACCCACAGCTCGTCGGACCGCCGGCCCGCGTACGCGACGAACACGGCCTCGCCGGCCTTGTTCCGCAGGATCGCGATGTACGAGGGCTGCATGCGCGTGCTCTCGACGATCCTCTCGACCGGGACCTCCACGACCTCGGGCGGCTGCAGCGCCATGGCGGCGACGAGTGCGGCCGCGCACCCGGTCGCCACCAGGCCCCAGCCGCGCCAGAACGCGAGGCTCTCCCAGAGACCCGCCGCCGGCGCGGGCCGTGAGGCCGGCGCCGCGCCCGTGCCGGTCCGGGCCTCGATCGCGCGCCACACCCGGCGCGGCGGCGGAACCTCCGCCACACCGGCGGCGAGCGGCCCCAGGCGGGCCTCCCACTCGGCGACGGTGCGCCGCAACGCGGCGTCCGCGCGCAGCCACCCCTGGAAGCGCGCTCGCGCGCGGCCGCGCAGCGTGCCGAGCACGTACTCGGCCGCCAGGCGGTCCTGCAGCGCAGGCTTGTCGTGGTACCTCATCCGTCCCTGTTCACGGGCCGCCGAGGCAGCCCTTCAGTTTCTCCAGGCCTCTGCGGACCCAGGTCTTCACCGTGCCCAACGGCTGGCGCATGTGGCTCGCCAGCTCCGAGTGCGAGAGCCCGTCGTAGAAGGCGAGCACGATCGCCTGCCGCTGTTTGGCGTCCAGCTTCGCGAGGCACGCGGCGAGCGCCTGCGCGTCCGCCGCGCGCGCCAGCTGCTCGAGCGGGCCCGGCCCGTCCGCGGCGATCGCCTCCAGCGGATCGTCCCCGTCGTCGTCCGGGCGCTGGAGCACCACCTCCGGATTCGGCCGGCGCAGCCAGTCGAGGCAGCGGTTGCGCACGATGCTCGTCATCCACGTCAGCGGCGCGGACAGCCCCGGCGAATAGGCGCCGGCGTTGTTCCAGATGCTCACGAAGCAGTCCTGGAGCACCTCCTCCGCCCAGTCCTCGCGCCGCAAGATACGGACCGCGACGCCAAACAGTTTCGGCGAGGTCGCCGCGTACAGCTCGGCGAACGCGCCGTGGTCGCGCCGCGCGCACGCGCCGAGCAGGCGCACGAGGCGCTGGTTCTGGGCCGGGTCCACGGAGCGCGCGCCCGGCGGCCTCAACGGTCGCGCCGCCACAGCACGTCGGCCCCGCCCGCCGCGCGATTGAGCGTCCGGCCGAGGACGAAGAGCAGGTCGGAGAGACGGTTGAGGTAGACCCGCGCCGCCTTGGTGACCGCGTCGGTGCGGGCGAGCGCGACGACGGCGCGCTCCGCCCGGCGGCAGATCGTGCGCGCGAGGTGCGCGAGCGCGGCGGGCCGCGAACCCCCGGGGAGGATGAACTCCTTGAGCGGCGCGAGATCGGCGTTGAAGCGCTCGGTGAGCTGCTCCAGCCGGCCGACGTGCGCCTCGGCAAGGAGCGCCTGGCCGGGAATCGCCAGCTCGCCGCCGAGATCGAAGAGGTCGTGCTGGATGTCGAGGAGGGCCGCGCGCACGTCCGCGGGCAGCGTCTCGGCGAGCAGCACGCCGAGCGCCGAGTTGAGCTCGTCCACCTCGCCGAGCGCGGTGATGCGCGGGCTGTCCTTCGCGACCCGCGACCCGTCGGCGAGCCCGGTGTCGCCTGCATCGCCGGTGCGCGTCGTGATCTTCGAGAGGCGATGGCCCATGGCCGCCAAAATATAGCACGCGCACTCGCGCGCTCCGCCCGAACGCCCGCGCGCGAACGCTGCATCCGCGGGCAGTGCGTCCGCGTATCAGGGGCACCGGGCGGTGCCGCCCGCGCCGGCGCGCGTCCGCGCGGTGAAAGGTTTCGCGCGCGCGCGCGACTCACGAGCGCGGACGCTGATAAGGTACGGCCCAGGCCGGACGGGGCCCACGCGCCCGTTTGCTTCTCGGACGGTCGTTTCAACACATGGAGAACTCGTGCACGCCACCCTTCCGCTCCTCCGGCACTCGGACTTTCCCGCTATCGCCCGGGGACGCCTCGAGACGCTGCAGGTCAACGTCGGCTACCGCTGCAACCAGTCCTGCGTCCACTGCCACGTCAACGCCGGGCCGCACCGCACCGAGGAGATGGGGCACGAGGTCGCCGAGACCGTGCTCGCGTTCCTGCGCCGCTCCGGCGTGCGGCGGCTGGACATCACCGGCGGGGCGCCCGAGCTGAACGCGCACTTCCGCCATCTCGTCGTGGAGGCCCGCCGGCTCGGCGTGCACGTGATGGACCGCTGCAACCTGACCATCCTGAGCGAGCCCGGCCACGAGGACCTGGCCGAGTTCCTCGCCGCGCACCGCGTCGAGGTCATCGCCTCCCTGCCGTGCTACCTGGAGGACAACGTCGAGCGCCAGCGCGGCAAGGGCGTGTTCGGCGGCAGCGTCGCGGGGCTGCGCAAGCTGAACGCGCTCGGCTACGCCCGCGCCGGCAGCGGCCTCGAGCTGAGCCTCGTCTACAACCCGCCGGGGCCGGTCCTGCCGCCGGCGCAGGCGCCGCTCGAGGACGCCTACCGCGCCCACCTGCGGGCGAACTACGGGGTCGAGTTCACGCGCCTCTACACGATCGCGAACATGCCGATCGCGCGCTTCGGCTCGACGCTGATCACGAAGGGCGAGTTCAACGCCTACCTGCGGCTCCTCCGCGAGAGCCATCGCACGGAGAACCTCGCGCACGTGATGTGCCGCACGCTCGTCTCGGTCGACTGGCAGGGCTACGCCTACGACTGCGACTTCAACCAGATGCTCGGGCTGCCGCTCGCGGTCGCGGGCCGGCGGCGCGTGCGCCTCGCCGACCTGGCGGGGCGCGATCTCGAAGGGCATCCGATCGCGGTCGCCGAACACTGCTTCGGCTGCACCGCGGGCCAGGGCTCGAGCTGCGGCGGCGCGCTCGCGTAGGCGCGATGGGCGCCGACGCACCCGGCCGGAACTGCCCGCTCGCCTACCGGTACTCGCCGGAGGTGTTCCGCCGGCCGCCGGAGGTCGAGACCGAGACGCTCTACGCGATCGGCGGGCTGTACGGCAACCCGTTCGCGCTCGCGGCGGTCCTGGATCTCGCCGCGCAGGAGCCGACCGCCCCGACGCTCGTCTTCAACGGCGACTTCAACTGGTTCGACGTCGAACCCGGCGGGTTCGCCGCGCTCAACGCCGCGGTGCTCGGGCACGTCGCGCTGCGCGGCAACGTCGAGACCGAGCTCGCGAACGACGCCGGGGGGGCGGGCTGCGGTTGCGCCTACCCGGAGTACGTCGGCGACGCCGACGTGGCGCGCTCGAACGCGATCCTGGACCGGTTGCGCGCGACCGCGCGCGGTTTCCCCGCCCTGCGCGCGCGCCTCGGCAGCCTGCCGATGCACGCGGTCGCGGCGGTCGGCGGCGTGCGGATCGCGATCGTGCACGGCGACGCCTGGTCGCTCGCCGGCTGGCGTTTCGCGCAGGAGAGCCTCGCCGAGGACGCGGTCGAGCGCGCGTTCGACGCGGCGGGGGTGAGCGTCTTCGCCTCGAGCCACACCTGCCTGCCGGTGACCTACCGGTCGGCCGGCGGCCTGATCGCGAACAACGGCGCGGCGGGGATGCCGAACTTCCGCGGCACACGGTACGGCCTGCTCACCCGCATTGCGACCGCGCCACGCGCGGACGCGCTGTACGCCGAACGGATCGGGCCGGTCGTCGTCGAGACGCTCGCGGTCCGCTACGATCACGAGCGCTGGTGTGCGCACTTCGACCGCCTGTGGCCGGCGGGGTCGCCGGCCGCGGTGTCGTACCGGGAGCGGATCACCGCGGGGCCCGACTACGAGCCTGCCCAGGCGGTGCGGCAGGCAGTAAGGATCCCTGCTGCGCCGCGACAGAATGCTGCCACCGCATAGGGGGACAGCATGACCAAAGGCCGCGTCGCAGTCCTCGTCGCGCTCGCAGCGCTGATCGCGGCGTACTTCGTCTTCGATCTCGGGCGGTTCCTGAGCCTGGAGTTCTTCAAGCAGCAGCAGGCGGCGATCGACGCCTACTTCCGGGCGCATCCGCTGCAGACCGCCGCCATCTACTTCGCCGTCTACGTCGCGGTGACCGGGCTCTCGCTGCCGGGCGCGGCGCTGATGACCCTCGCCGGCGGCGCGATCTTCGGTCTGCTGTGGGGCACGGTGATCATCTCCTTCGCCGCCTCGATCGGCGCGACCCTCGCCTTCCTCGCGAGCCGCTTCCTCTTCCGCGACGCGATCCAGCGCAGGTTCGGCGACAAGCTCGCCGCGATCAACCGCGGGGTCGAGGAGGAGGGCCCGTTCTACCTGTTCGCCCTGCGCCTCGTGCCCGCGTTCCCGTTCTTCGTGATCAACCTGGTCATGGGCCTCACGCCCATGAAGACGCGCACGTTCTACTGGGTGAGCCAGGTCGGAATGCTCCTCGGCACGATCGTGTACGTGAACGCCGGGACGCAGATCGCCCGCATCGAGTCGCTCGGGGGCCTGGTGTCGCCGGGGCTGATCGGGTCGTTCGTGCTGCTCGGGGTCTTCCCGCTCGCGGCCAAGCGGGTGCTCGACTGGCTCAAGGCGCGCAAGGTCTACGCACGCTGGACGCGGCCCGCGGCCTTCGACCGCAACATGGTGGTGATCGGCGCCGGCTCGGCGGGGCTCGTATCCGCCTACATCGCCGCGGCGGTGAAGGCGAAGGTGACGCTGGTCGAGAAGCACAAGATGGGCGGCGACTGCCTCAACTTCGGCTGCGTGCCGTCGAAGGCGCTGATCCGTTCGGCCAAGTTCCTCTCGCATGTGAAGCGCGCGCGCGAGTTCGGCATCCGCACCGCGTCGGCGGACTTCTCGTTTAAGGACGTGATGGATCGCGTCCATCGCGTCATCCGGGCGGTCGAGCCCCACGACTCGGTCGAGCGCTACACCGGGCTCGGCGTAGACGTCGTGCGGGGCGAGGCAAGGATGACCTCGCCGTGGACCGTGGACATCACCCGCGCGGACGGCTCGAAGCAGACGCTGACGACGCGCTCGATCGTGATCGCCGCCGGCGCCCGCCCGTTCGTGCCGCCGATCCCGGGGATCGACGAGGTCGGCTGCGTCACCTCCGACACGGTGTGGGGGCTCACCGAGCTGCCGCGGCGGCTGGTCGTGCTCGGCGGCGGACCGATCGGCTGCGAGCTCACCCAGTGCTTCGCGCGCCTCGGATCGAAAGTCACGCAGGTGGAGATGCTCCCGCGGCTCATGATCCGCGAGGACCCCGAGGTCTCCGAGATGGTGGCGCACCGCTTCCGCGCGGAAGGGGTCGACGTGCGCGTCGGCACGAAGGCGAAGGCCTTCAAGGTCGTGAACGGCGAAAAGGTGATGGTGGCCGAGCACGCCGGGGGCGACGTCGAGATCCCGTTCGACGTCCTGCTCTGCGCGGTCGGCCGCGTCGCGCGCACCGAGGGGTACGGGCTGGAAACCCTCGGCATCCCGGTCACGAGGCAGCGCACGGTCGAAGTGAACGACTTCATGCAGACGATCTACCCGAACATCTACGCGTGCGGGGATGTCGCCGGCCCGTACCAGTTCACCCACACCGCGGCGCACACCGCGTGGTACTGCGCGGTGAACGCGCTCTTCGGGCGGTTCCGGAAGTACAAGGTGGACTACTCGGTCGTGCCCTGGGCGACGTTCACCGAGCCCGAGGTGGCGCGCGTGGGCCTGAACGAGACCGAGGCGAAGGAGAAGGGCGTCGCGCACGAGGTCACGACCTACGGCCTGGACGACCTCGACCGCGCGATCGCCGACGGGGAGGCGGAGGGCCTGGTGAAGGTCCTCACCGTGCCCGGCAAGGACCGGATCCTCGGCGTCACGATCGTCGGCGAGCACGCCGGCGACCTCATCATCGAGTACATCACGGCGATGAAGCACGGGATCGGGCTCAACAAGATCCTCGGCACGATCCACATCTACCCGACGCTCGTCGAGGCGAACAAGTATGTCGCCGGCAACTGGAAGCGCGCGCACGCGCCGCAGGGTGTCCTGAAGTGGGTGGAGCGCTACCACGCCTGGATGCGCGGGGGCCGCGCGGCCGAGGAGCCGGACGCACCGGCGAAGGCCGCAAGACCTGCCGCCGGGGGGCAGACGTGATCCGGGCGCTTGCCGCCCTGCTTCTCGCGACGGCGCCGCTCGGCGCCGTTTTCGCGCAGTTCGACCACGGCCATGCCGCCTGGACGGCGCTGCTGCAGAAGCACGTCATCGTGCGCGACGACGGCAAGGCGTCGCAGGTCCGCTACGCCGGGTTCGCGCAGGACCGCGCGACGCTCAAGACGTACCTCGACGCGCTGTCGCGCGTCGGCGAAGCGGAGTTCGACGGCTGGTCGAAGCCGCAGCGCATGAGCTTCCTCATCAACGCCTACAACGCGTACGCGATCGAGAAGATCCTCGCGCGCTATCCCGACATCGGCTCGATCTGGGACTTCGGGAAGGTGTTCGGCAATCCGTTCAAGGACGAATTCTTCACGCTCCTCGGGAGCAGGCGCTCGCTCGACGGGATCGAGCACGGCGTGCTGCGCCGGAAGGGCGCCTACGACGAGCCGCGCGTCCACTTCGCGGTGAACTGCGCCTCGATCGGCTGCCCGATGCTGCGCGAGGAGGCCTATGTCCCCGAGCGACTCGACGCCCAGCTCGAGGAGCAGGCGGTGCGGTTCCTGTCCGACCGCTCGCGCAACCGCTTCAACGCCGCCAGCGGAGCGCTCGAGGTGTCGAAGATCTTCGACTGGTTCAAGGAGGATTGGACGAACGGCTACCGCGGCCTGGACGCGAACGCCGCGCCGATCCGGAGCCGCGAGCAGTACTTCGCGCGCTATGCGAAGCTGCTCGCCGACGATCCCGCCGCGCAGAAGATCGTGGCCGAGGGGCGGGCGCCGCTCGCGTTCCTCGACTACGACTGGACGCTGAACGACGCCGCGCGGCGCTAGCGACGATGCGGCTCTCGATCATCGTGCCGGTGCTCGACGAGGCGGGCGTGATCGCCGCCGCGCTCGACGCGCTCGCCGGCCTGCGCGCCGCCGGGCACGAAGTGATCGTCGTCGACGGCGGAAGCACCGACGGGACGCCGGACTTCGCCGCGCCGCGCGCCGACCGCGTGGCGCGCGCGCCGCGCGGCCGCGCAAGCCAGATGAACGCCGGTGAGCGGCTCGCGAGCGGCGACGTACTGCTGTTCCTCCACGCCGACACCCGACTCCCGCCGCGCGCCGACGGCGCCGTGCTCGACGGTCTCGCCGGCAGCGGCCGCGCGTGGGGGCGCTTCGACGTGCGCATCGAGGGGGCTCACCCGCTGCTGCGCGTGGTGGCCGCGCTCATGAACACGCGCTCGCGCTGGACCGGCATCGCGACCGGCGACCAGGCGATCTTCGTCCGGCGCGACGCGTTCGCGGCCGTCGGCGGCTTCCCGTCGGTGGCGCTGATGGAGGACATCGCGCTGAGCACCGCGCTCAAGCGCGTGTCGCGGCCGCTCTGCCTGCGCGAGCGTGTCGTCACCTCGGGCCGGCGCTGGGAATCCCGCGGCCCGGTCCGGACGATCCTGCTGATGTGGTGGCTGCGCCTGCGCTTCTTCTTCGGCGCCGCGCCCGAGCGGCTCGCGCAACGCTACGACGGGTCCCGCCTGCGCAACTGAGCGGATTCGATTGACGACGCGGATCATCGTCTTCGCCAGAGCGCCCGTCCCGGGTGAGGCCAAGACGCGACTCATCCCTGCGCTCGGCGCCGAAGGCGCCGCGCGACTGCACGCGAGGCTCGTCGAGCGGACGCTCGCGACCGCGTGCGCCGCGGGCGTGGGCGCAGTCGAGCTCTGCTGCGCGCCCGACGCGGCTCATCCGTTCTTCGCGGCATGCGCGGCGCGCTTCGGTGTCGCGCTGACCGCCCAGGGCGCCGGGGACCTCGGCGCACGCATGCACCGCGCGCTCGCGGCGGGTCTGCCGGCGGCGCTGGTCGGAAGCGACTGCCCCGCGATGACGCCGGACTATCTGCGCGCTGCCGACGCGGCCCTCCGCGACGACTGCGACCTCGTGCTCGGCCCGGCCGAGGACGGCGGCTACACGCTCGTCGGGGCGAACCGATTGGACCCCGGCTGCTTCGAGCACATTGCCTGGGGCGGCGCGGGAGTCATGGCGGCGCAGCGGTTGCGGCTACGCGCATGCGGGTTGCGCTGGACGGAGCTCGCGCCGTTGTGGGACGTGGACCGGCCCGCGGATCTCGAGCGGCTGCGCGCGCTGCAGCCCGACCTGCTCGCGCCGTGAAGCGCATCCTCCTCGTCGGCGGCGGGCACAGCCACGTCGAGGTGCTGCGGCAGTTCGGGCGCGCGCCGGCCGGCGGCGTCGAGCTCGTGCTCGTGAGCCCGAATCGCTGGACGCCGTACTCGGGGATGCTGCCGGGGCTGGTCGCGGGCCACTACACGTTCGAGCAGACCCACATCGACCTCGAGCGCGTGGCGCGGTTCGCGCGTGCGCGATTCCTGCCGACGATCGTCACCGGACTCGATCCGGCCGGGAGCACCGCAGCGCTCGCCGACGGTGCGCGCCTCGAATTCGACTTCGTCTCGCTCGACGTCGGCTCGACGCCGGCCACCGCCGGGATTCCCGGCGCGCGCGAGCACGCCCTGGGGGTGAAGCCGGTGGACGCGTTTCTGCGCGCCTGGGATGCATTCCTCGAGCGCGCGCGGACGGGCGAGTTGAAGCGCGCGGTCGTGGTCGGCGGCGGCGCGGCGGGGATCGAGATGACGCTGGCGATGCAGCACCGCGTTGCCGGGGCGACCGGGCGCGCGGACGCGGTCGAGTGGCGCCTCGTGACCGACGTCGACGTGCTGCTCCCGGCGCACAACGACCGCACGCGACGGATCTTCCGGCGGATCCTCGCGGCGCGCGAGGTCGAGGTGCACCTGTCGAGCCGGGTCGTGAGGGTGGAACGCGGGACGGTCTTCGCCGCGAACGGCTACCGCGTGGCGGGCGACGCGATCGTCTGGGCGACCGGCGCCGCGGCGTCGCCGCGCTTCGCCGCGAGCGGGCTCGCCACCGACGACCGCGGGTTCGTCGCGGTGGACGAGACGCTGCGCTCGGTCTCGCACCCGGGCGTGTTCGCGACCGGCGACTGCGCGACGATGGTCGGGCATCCGCGCGCCAAGTCCGGCGTGTACGCGGTGCGCCAGGGGCCGCCGCTCGGGCGCAACCTGCGCGCCGCGGTCGAGGGGCGGCCGCTCGAACGCTACCTGCCGCAGGCCGAGGCGCTCGCGCTGATCTCCACCGGCGATCGCTACGCCGTCGCCTCGCGCGGCCGCTGGGCGCTCGCGGGCGGCTGGGTGTGGCGCTGGAAGGACCGGATCGACCGGCGGTTCATGCGGCGGTACGCGGGGCTCTAATCGCCCCCGAGCAGGGCCCTCGCGATCGCAGTCCATTCGTCCTCGAACGGCCCGGTCGCCTCGGTCCGCTTCGCCTTGCGGTACCAGTAGCGCGCGTTGTCGAGGTCGCCTTCCTTGCGGTGGAGGTAGGCGTGCACCCACGCGGCCGCGGCGCTCTGCGCGTTCATGACGACGCGGTGCGCGGCGGCCCAGTCGCCCTTCGCGTCGTGCCAGAGCGCCTCGAGCGGCGGGGTCAGGCCGGCCGGCGGCCGCGCGGCGCTCGCCGAGCGCCGGAGCGACTCGGGGGTCATCGCGTGCGATTGGCGCGCGGCGGTCATGGCGGACGGCTCATTATGCATCGCGCTGAGGGCATTGCGAGGCCGCGCGAGTTTGCGCGAAACTGTGTCGCCGTCCCGACCACGCCCATGGCCGAGCTCCTCTTTCGCGACGATCCCTACCTCCGCGCGTGCGAGACCACTGTCACTTCGGTCGACGCGCGGGGGATTCGGCTCGCCCACACCGTGTTCTACCCGGCCGGCGGCGGCCAGCCGGGCGACACCGGCGTGCTTCGTTTCGCGGACGGGACGACGGTTCCCATCGTCGACACGCAGAAGGGCGAGGGGCCGGACGAGGTCATCCACGTTCCGGCGCCCGACGCGCCGTCGCCCGCGGTCGGCGCCGCGGTGACCGCGGAAATCGACTGGGCGCGCCGCCACCGCCACATGCGCTTCCACACCTGCCTCCACCTGCTGTGCGCCGCGGTGCCGTATCCGGTCAGCGGCGGGCGCATCGGCTCCGACAAGTCGCATCTCGACTTCGACCTGCAAGGCGCGGCGATCGAAAAGGAGGCGATCGAAGCGAAGCTGAACGCGCTGATCCAGGCCGCGCACCGCGTCACCCCGCGCTGGATCACCGACGACGAGCTCGCCGCGAACCCCGACCTCGTGCGCACGATGTCGGTCGCGCCGCCGACCGGGCAGGGGCGCGTGCGCCTGCTCGAGGTGGACGGCGTCGATCTCCAGGCCTGCGGGGGCACGCACGTCGCCAGCACCGCCGAGATCGGCCCGGTCGTGGTGCTCAAGATCCGCAGCGAGGGCAAGCGCAACAAGCGCGTCACGATCGGGTTTGCGGGGGAGGTGGCGTGAGCGCGGTTGCGGCGCTCGCCCTGCGCGAGGCGACGGTCGCGGACGCGCCGCGCATCGCCGCGATCTACGCGCATCACGTCCTGCACGGGCTCGCGTCGTTCGAGACCGAGCCGCCCGGCGAGGCGGAGATCTCGCGGCGCCTCGGCGAGGTGCGCGCGCGCGGCCTGCCGTACCTCGTCGCCGCTGCGGACGACCGCGTCGTGGGCTACGCTTATGCGGCGCCGTACCGGTCGCGGCCGGCTTACCGATACACCGTCGAGAACTCGGTGTACGTGGACCGCGACTGCACCGGCCGCGGGGTCGGACGACAGCTGCTCGAGCGGCTGATCGCGGATGCCGCCGCGTGCGGCTGCCGGCAGATGATCGCGGTCATCGGCGACAGCGCCAACCGGCCGTCGATCGCGCTGCACGAGGCGTGCGGCTTCGCGCGCGTCGGGCTGCTGCCGGCGGTCGGGTTCAAGTTCGGGCGCTGGGTGGACAGCGTGCTGATGCAGCGGGCGCTCGGCGCAGGTGACGCGACGCCGCCCGCCGGAGGAGAATGACGGGATGCGCGGCATGCACGACATGGGTGGGCTCGAGGCGGGTCGCTGCGAGCGCGACGAGCACGAGTACGAACGCTGGGAGAAGCGCGTCGACGCGCTGATGATGCTGCTCTCGGCCAAGGACCGCGACCTCATGAAGGTCGACGAGCTGCGCCGGAACATCGAGAGCCTCGGCGCCGATGCCTACGACCGCATGGGCTACTACGAGCGCTGGATGCACGCGATCGCGCAGACGCTGATCCAGCGCGGCGTGATCACGATCGACGAGCTCGGCAGGAAGCTCGCCGAGCAGGAGGTGCGCGATGGGCGCGGCTGAGGCGGTGCCGGCGAAGTTCCGCGCCGGCGACCGCGTGCGCGTGCGCCTTGCCGACCCGCCGGGCCACGTGCGCACGCCGTGGTACTGCCGCGGGCACGTGGGCACGGTCGAGCGCCTGTGCGGGGCCTTCGCGAACCCGGAGGAGCTCGCCTACAACCGGCCGGGCCTGCCGGCGCAGCCGCTCTACCGCGTGCGCTTCGCGGCGCGCGAGCTCTGGCCCGACTACCGCGAGCACGCCGCCGACGTGGTCGAGATCGAGATCTTCCAGCACTGGTTGGAGGCCGCATGAGCGCCGCCCCGTCCGAATCCGCCGGTTACTACCGCCGCATGCAGGCGGCGGTCGAGGAGCTGCTCATTCTCAAGGGCATCGTCACGCCCGAGGACGTGCAGCGCCAGGTCGACGCGATGGACGCGCGCAATTACAAGCGCGGCGCGCAGATGGTGGCGCGCGCCTGGTGCGACCCGGCGTACAAGGCGCGCATGCTCGCCGACGGCTCGGCCGCGGCCGAGGAGCTCGGGCTGGAGGTCGGCCCGCTCAGGCTGATCGTGGTGGAGAACACCCCGCGCGTGCACAACGTCATCGTGTGCACGCTCTGCTCCTGCTATCCGCGCATGCTGCTCGGCATCCCGCCCGAGTGGTACAAGAGCCGTGCGTACCGGTCGCGCGTGGTGCGCGCGCCGCGCGCGGTACTGGCCGAGTTCGGCACCGCGCTGCCCGACGACGTGGACATCCGCGTGCACGACTCGACCGCCGACATGCGCTACATGGTGCTGCCGTTGCGCCCGGGCGGCACCGACGGCTGGGACGAGGGGCGCCTCGGGAAGCTCGTCACGCGCGACAGCCTGATCGGCGTGGCGCGGCTGCCCGACGTCGCATGAGCGCCCCTCGGCGCAGGCTACAACGAGGAGGAAGCCGGAATGCTCGATACCGTTCGCAGGCTTGATTACTTCGCGCTCGCAATCGCCGACCGTCCGGGCGAGGGCGCACGGCTCGTCGCGGCGCTGAAGGACAACGGGGTGAACCTGCTCGCGTTCAGCGGCTTTCCGGCCGGACGCAAGGCGCAGGTCGACCTCGTGCCGGAGGATCCGGGCGCCCTGCGCGCGGCCGCGAAGAAGCTGAAGCTCGCGCTCGGCGCGCAGAAGACGTGCTTTGTCATCCAGGGCGACGACCGCGTCGGCGCGCTCGCCGACACGCTGCAGAAGCTCGCCGACGCGAAGATCAACGTCACCGCGATCCAGGCCGTCACCGCGGGGATGGGGCGCTACGGCGCGATCTTCTGGGTGAAGCCGCGCGACGCGGCGAAGGCGGCGAAGGCGCTCGGCGCGAGCTGACGCACGCCGGTCGCGACGCCCTTCGGGGCAAAAAAATTCCTCGGGGCAGCCGAGGAGGAGGAGGGTGAGCCGCCCCGAGGGTCCACAGGAGAGGACGATCCCGGTTGCGCCCGTGGCAGGCGCTTCCGGGGGCGACGAATCCGGGGTGCGCGATCGCTCCGCTGCCCCGCACTCGATACGAGACCCAGTCTAGGGCGGTGCCGCATATCCGTCCAATCGATTCAGTGGATGTAAGGAATCGATCCGATGGATAATGTCGCAACCCACCGGAGCCCCCCGCCATCGACGTCCGCTCGGTCGACCTCAACCTGCTCGTCGCGCTCGACGCGCTGCTCGCCGAGCGCAACGTCACGCGCGCGGCGGCGCGGCTGCGCCTTTCGCAGTCGGCGATGAGCGCCACGCTCGGGCGGCTGCGCGCGCTCTTCGGCGACCCGCTGCTGCTGCGCACGGCGGGGGGAATGCTGCCGACGTCGAAGGGCCAGGAGCTGGTGGCGCCGGTGCGGCAGGTGCTCGCCGAGATCGGCCGCATCGTCCAGCGGCCCGAGCGCTTCGACCCCGCCCTCGCCGAGCGCACGTTCACGATCGCGGCGTCCGACTATGTCGAGTACGCGATCCTGCCGCGGCTGGTGGACTTCCTCGAGGCGCGCGCGCCGCGCGCCCGGCTCGCCGTGCGGCCGATGGATTTCGGCACCGTCGGCCGCCAGCTCGAGGCGGGCGACGTCGACCTCGGCATCCTGGGCGCCGTCTTCGCTCCGCCGACGCTGCGCTCGCGCCCGCTCTTCGTCGAGCGGTTCGTCTGTATCGTGCGCAAGACCCATCCGCGGGTCGGCGAGCGGTTCACCCTCGACGACTACTGCGCCCTCGACCACGTGCTCGTGTCGCCTTCCGGCGGGGCATTTGCCGCGCCCGGGGACGACGCGCTGGCGGCGCTCGGACGCTCCCGTCACGTGCGCCTCGTGGTGCCGCATTTCCTGCTCGTGCCGGAGATCCTCACGCACTCGGACATGATCGCGGTGCTGCCCGAGCGCCTCGCGCGCGGCTACGACGGCCGCTTTCGCGTTCTCGACCTGCCGTTCGACCTCCCGCCGTTCAGCGTGGTGGCGATCTGGCACGAGCGCACGCATCGCGACCCGGCGCTCGCCTGGCTGCGGCAGTCGGTCGCGGACCTCATGAGCGACCCCGCCGGCGCGGGGGGCGGCCCGCCGGCGCGCGCGCCCGCGGCGCCGCCTCAGCGCCGCCGAACCGCCGGCCGGCGGCGCGCGGCCTGAGACGCGCGCGCCGCTTCGATCTGCTCCCACCACGGGTCGCGGGTTGCCTCGCCGCCCAGGCGCGCGGCGAGGAAATCGACGAACGCGCGCACCTTCGCCGCGAGATGGCGGCGATGCGGAAACACCGCGTACAGGCCGAGATGCGTGATCTGCCAGTCCGCGAGGACCGGCTCGAGGCGCCCGGCGGCCACCTCCCGCCAGGCACTGATCGTCGTGAGCAGCAGGATCCCCGCACCGGCGACGCACGCCTCGCGCAGGACGTGCGTCGAGTTGGAGCGCATGACCGGGGTGATGTGCACCAACCGCTTCTCGCCGTTGCGGCGGAGCATGAGCTCGTCGCGCAGCAGCGGATGGATGACCGGGAGGAACCGGTGCCGCTCCAGGTCCTCCGGCATCCCCGGCGCGCCGTGCTCGGCGAGGTACGACGGCGCCGCGCACAGCACGAGCCGCGAGCGCGCGAGCGGCCGCACCACCAGGCTCGACTCGGGCAGGCGGATGGCGCCGCGGATGCCGACGTCGAAGCGCTCCTCGACGAGGTCGACGAACCGGTTCTCCAGGACCACCTCCGGCGCCACCTCCGGCTGGGTGCGCATGAACTCGGTGATGAGCGGGGCGAGCTCCTCGCCGAGCTCGACGCCGGCGGTGATCCGCAGCGTGCCGCGCGGCGCGCTCGTGAGCGCCCCGACCGACGCCTCGACGTCGTCGAGGTCGGCGACGATGCGGGCGCAGTGCTCGTAGTACGCCGCGCCTGCCTCGGTGAGGCTGACCTGCCGGGTGGTGCGATTGAGCAGGCGCACGCCGAGGCGCTCCTCGAGGCCGTTCACGTGCTTGGTCACCATCGCGGGGGAGATGTCAAGGCGCGCCGCCGCCTTCGAGAATCCGCCGGCCTGCACGACCCGCAGGAACGCCCGCATGCTCGACAGGGTGTCCATGATTGTTTACCAGGAGTGAGTAATCTTGTTCCGCGGCGACGGATTCTAAGCCCGCGCGTCCGCGTCTAGAGTGGGCGCATGGAAACCTCCTCCAGCCTGCGGGCACCGGTTCGGTACCCCTTCGACCTCGTCGACGTGTGGCACGCGCGCGACGGGAGCCGGGTGCTCGTCCGCCCGGTGCATCCGCAGGACCTCGACCTCGTCCGGACGTTCGTGCGCGAGCTCTCGCCCGAGTCCCGGTACAACCGCTTCCACGGCGCGCTCACCGACCTGACCCCGGGCATGGCGCGCTGGGCGACGCACGTCGACTACGACCGGCACCTCGCGCTCATCGCGGTGGTCTACCGCGACGGCCGCGAGATCCAGGTGGGCGCCGCTCGCTACGTGGTGCTGGGCGACGCCGAGACGGCCGAGTTCGCGGTCGCGGTGGCCGACGCCTGGCAGGGCCGCGGCGTGGGCGAGCGCCTGCTGCGGGGGCTGATCGCGGCGGCGGCGCAGCGCGGGCTACGGTGGTTCGAGGGCGACGTCCTCGAGTCGAACCGCGGCATGCGCGCGCTCGCGCGCAAGCTCGGGTTCCAGCACCGCGCGCGCGGCGGCGACGCCAGGCTCGTGCGGGTGAGCCGGCTTCTGCACCCTGAGGACGCTACGGTGAAGACCGCCGTCGCGACCGCCGCGGGCTGGCGCGACCGTCTGCGCTTCCTGCGCGTGGGCGCGTTCGCCGCGAGCTAGAACTTCTCCGCCCAGGGCCGCAGGTCCGTCTCGAAGGTCCAGGCGCTGCGGGGCTGCTGGGCGAGCTGCCAGTAGACCTCCGCGATGTCCGCGGGCTTGAGCATGCCGTCCTCCGGCAGCTGCGCCACGCGCTCCGGGAAGCGCTCGCGCACCCGCTGCGAGTCGATCATGCCGTCGACGATCACCGAGGCGACGTGGATGCCCTGGGGCCCCAGCTCGCGCGCCATCGACTGCGCGACCTGCCGGAGCGCGCCTTTCGCCGCGGCGAACGCGGCGAACTGCGACGACCCGCGGGTCGAGGCGGTCGCACCGGTGAAGATGATCGTGCCGTGGCCGCGCGGGGCCATGTGGCGGGCCGCCTCGCGGCCGACCAGGAAGCCGGCGTAGCACCCGAGCCGCCACACCTTCTCGAACATGTCCGCCGGGGTGTCGAGGATCGAGGCGCGGTAGTTCGCGCCGGTGTTGGACACGGCCACGCTGATCGGCCCGACCTCGGCCTCGACGTCGTCGAAGAGCTTGCCGACCGCCGACTCCTCGCGCAGATCGGCGACGTAGGCGATGCCGCGTCCGCCGCCCGCCTCGATGTCCGCGGCGATGCGCGCGAGCCGGTCGGCGCTGCGCGCGACCAGCACGGTCTGGTAGCCGCCGCGCGCGAAGCGGCGCGCCACCGCCCCGCCGAGCCCGTCGCCCACGCCGGCGACGAGCGCCACGTTCCCCTTCACCGTCATGTGAGCCCCCGCATTCCGGTCGACGCGGGGACTCTAATGGATTTCGCGCGCCGGCTGTGCTACAGAAGCGCGTACTTCACCGCCGCCATGATCCGCGACGTCGTCGTCTGCGGCGCCGGGCCCGCCGGCGCCCACGCCGCCCGCCTGCTCGCCGGGCAGGGGCTCGACGTCGCACTCTTCGACCGCGCGACCTTTCCGCGCGAGAAGCCGTGCGGCGGCGCGGTCTCCCGCAAGGCGCTCGCGCTGCTCGGCGCCGAAATCGACCCGGTCGTCGAGCGCCGCGTCACCGGCGCGTGGATCGCCTTTCGCGAGCGCGCGGTGGCGCGCGATGCCGGCGGCGTGGTCGCCGCGATGACGCGGCGCACCGCCCTCGACGCGCTTCTCGTCGACGGCGCGGTGCGCGACGGCGCGCGCTTCTTCCCCGGGCATGCGTTCGAGCGCATCGAGCCGCGCGGCGACCACGTGCACGTGGTCACTTCCCGGGGCGAGTTCGACGCGCGCCTGCTGCTCGCCGCGGACGGCGTCGCGAGCGCGGTGCGGCGCGCGGTGTTCGGACACGGGGCGGTCGAGTACGCGCCGGCGCTCGAGGCGCTCGTCGACGTGCCGGGCGCCGTCGTCGAGCGCTTCGCCGACCGCGCGCTGCTCGAGCTCGGCGGCATGGCGGGCGGCTACGGCTGGATCTTCGGCAAGCGCGACCATCTGAACGTCGGCGTGTACTCGACCCGCGCGCGCGCGGGCCTCCGCGGCGCGCTCGAGGCGTTCATGGCGCGGCACCCGGCGCTCGCCTCGCGCACGCGCGTGCGCCGTCTCGGCCACCCGATCCCGGTGCGCAATCGCGCGGGCGCGTTCGAGCGCGGGCGCGTCTGGCTCCTCGGGGACGCCGCCGGGCTCGCCGAGGCGGTGCTCGGAGAGGGCATCTACTTCGCGCTGAAGAGCGCGGAGATCGCGGCGGGCGTCGTCGCCGCCGCGGGCGGCGCGCCACGCTCCGGGGAGTACGCGCGCGAGGTGAAGCGCGCGCTCGTGCCGGAGCTCGACGCGGCCGAGCGGCTGGCGCGCGCCTGTTACGCGCGCCCGCGCTTCGCGTTCGAGCACATCGGACGCAACGCCGGCGCGAGCCGGCTCTTTCTCGGGCTCGTGACCGGCGAGGTCGGCTATCGCGAGTGCCTGCTCAAGGGCCTCGCCGCGGCGCCGCTGTGGGCGCTCGCCCGGCGCGACCCGACGCAGCCGCTGGATGCGCTCTTGCTATAGGAGCTCGGTGTCGGCGTGCGAGTAGGCGGGCGCACAGGCGCAGAGAATCCTGAGCGGCACTGCGCCCACGTTGCGGATCCGGTGCGGCGTGCCGGGCGGAATGCACACCGTGTCGCCGGCGCGCACCGCGAACGCTTCCTGCCCGAGCGTCATCAGCCCTTCGCCCTGCGTGACGTGGTAGAGCTCCTCGCTGACGCGGTGTAGGTGAAGGTGCGTCTCCGCGCCCGGCGGCACGGTCGCCTCCGCGAGGCTCTGCGCGCGGTTTCCGTGCACGCCGGGGTGCATCAGCTCGCGGATCTCGGAGCCGTCCTTGGTGGCGTAGGGTGGGGCGTCGGCGCGGTGCGAGCGCATCAGAGCGCCTTCGCACGCTTGAGCAGATCGGCGAGGGACTGGGCGATGCGCGCATAGCCCTTCGCGTTCGGGTGCACCCAGTCGCTCTTCAGCTCGTTGTCGGTCAGCACGCTCTGCAGCACGCCGCCCTCGTAGGGGATGCGGAACTCCCGGGCGATGTCGGCATAGAACCCGGCCGGCGAGCCGGTGAGCCCGAGCTTCGGCACGCCCACGAGCACGACGTCGACGCCCTTGTCGCGCGCGAGCTTCACCATCGCGCGCACGTTCGCCGCCGGCTGCGCCTCGGGCAGCTTCCGCAGGAAGTCGTTCCCGCCGTGGCAGAGGATGACGAGCTTCGGCTGCGTCTGCTCGAGCACCTCGGGCAGCCGTTCGAGGCCGGTGGCGCTCACCTCGCCCGGCACGCCCGCGGAGACGACCTTGCGCCCGATCAGCCGCTCGAGCACCGCCGGGTAGCTCTCCGACTGCGCGGCGCCGGTGCCGTGAGTGAGGCTGTCGCCGAACGCGAGGACGGTCGCGTTCGGATCGAGGCGCGAAAGCGGCGGGGGCCGGTCGCCGCAGCCGGCGAGCAACGCCGCCCCAACGGCGGCGAGGCGGAGGAACTCGCGCCGCCTCACCGCGCGCCTCGGAGCAGCGGAAACGCGCCTGCGTCGAAGTCCGCGTCGGTCACGCGCGCGGCGAGTGCGGCGAGCGCCTGGTTCTCGTCGACGAAGAGGTTCGGTTCGCCGATCGCCTCGAGCGTGCCGGTCGCGTCGAGCACGTCCCGAACCTGCTTCTTCAGCCCGCTGAACGAGAGCGTGACGCCGTTGTCGCGCAGCCGGTCGGTGAGCAGGCGAATCGTCTCGTCGCCGGAGGCGTCGAGCTGATTGATGCCGTCGCCGACCATCAGGATCTCGCGCACCTTCGGAAACCGCGCCGGGATGTCGAGCAGCGAGTCCTCGAAGTACGGCACGTTCGCGAAGTAGAGCTGCCCGTCGAAGCGCACCGCCACGACGTGCTCGGAGAGCGGCAGGCCGTGCAGCGCCGCGTCGCGGAGCTGCCCGTCGGCGTGCCGCCCGAGGATGGCCACCCGTGGGCGCATCGTCCGGTAGAGGAAGAGCACGAGCGCCAGGCCGGCGCCCACGAGGATGCCGAGGTCGAGATGCGGCGCCACCGCAAGGGTCGCGACGAAGGTCGCCGCGCCTGCGACGCCGTCGTGGCGCTGCGCGCGCCAGGCATGGGCGATCGCGCCCAGGTGCACGAGGGAAACCACCGCGAGCATGATCACCGCCGCGAGCACCGCCTGCGGCAGGTGGTAGAGGAGCGGCGTCAGCAGCAGCAGCGTCAGCATCACGATCGCCGCAGCGATCACCGACGAAAGGCCGGTCTTCGCCCCGGCCGACAGATTCACCGCCGAGCGCGAGAACGAGCCGCTGGCGGGAAAGCACTTCGTGAACGCGCCGACCAGGTTCGCGAGTCCCTGGCCGACGAGCTCCTGGTTCGCGTCCAGCCGCTGGCGGGTCTTGGCCGCCATCGCCTTGGCGATCGAGATCGCTTCCATGAACCCGACCAGCGCGATGACGAGCGCGGTCGACAGGAGCTGCGCGAGCGTCGACCAGTCGATGCGCGGCGCCGCGAACGCGGGCAGGCCCGCGGGGATCGCGCCCACGACTTCGCCGCCGCCGGCGAGGCGCACGCCGGCGTCGTCGATCGCCTGGATGCGCCAGTGGGGCGCGCCGCCGCCCGCCGGCACGTAGCGCACGCCTCCGCCCGCGTCCCGCTCCTCCTCGAACACGAGCTTGCGCAGCAGCCGCAGGCGCCGCCGGTTCTCGCGCTGCAAGTCCTCGATCTCGAGGCCGATCACTTCCGACTGATAGCTGAGCGCGGCGGCGTGCTGGGCGCCGTGGCTGCTCGCGGGGTCGAGCGCGCGACGTTCGGCGAACTTCGCCGCGCGCTCCGCGCGCAGCGCTGCGATCCGCAGGCGCGCCTCGGCGTAGGCGGCGGCGAGCGCGCGCGCCTCGGGATCGGCGATCTGCGGGATCGCGCCACGGGCGTTGCGCTCGAAGCCGATCCAAGCGCTGAGGACGGTGCAGACCGCGACGACGATCAGCACGCCCGGCAGCCGGGGCGCGAACCGGCGCAGCGCGATCATCGCCGCGAACGATCCGACCCCGAACGCAACCGACGGGAGGTGGGCCTCGCCCGCCTGCTGCAGGACGCCCCAGACGTCGCCGAGGAAGAAGTCGCTGTGGCCCATCGGGACGCCGAGGATCTTGTTGAGCTGCGACGCCGCGATGATGATCGCCGCAGCGCTCGTGAACCCGGCGATCACCGGATGCGAGAGGAAGTTGACGATGACTCCGAGCCGCGCGAGGCCGAGCGCAAGCTGGACGAGCCCGACGAGCAGCGTGAGCGCGATCGCCAGCGCCACGTAGTCGGCGCTGCCCGGCGCCGCGATCGGCCCGAGCGCCGAGGCGGTCAGGAGCGAGACCACCGCCACCGGTCCGGTGGCGAGCTGGTGCGACGAGCCGAAGAGGGCCGCGACCGCGACCGGCAGGAAGGCGGTGTACAGGCCGTAGACCGGGGGCATTCCGGCGAGCTGCGCGTACGCCATCGACTGCGGCACCAGGACGAGGGCGACCGTCACGCCCGCCACGAGATCGCCGCGCAGCGTGGCGCCGCTCATCGGGAACCAGGAAAGGAACGGCAGGTAACGCGCGAACCGCTTCACGGCGCGGGAGTGTAGCGAGACCCGCGCACGCCCAGGAAGCGCACCGGTCAGCCGGCGCTCGACGGCGCGCGCTCGCCTGGCGGCGCTGCCTGCGGCGGGAGCTCGCGGCACTCTTCGAAGATGCGTGCAGAGCAGCGGGCACAGACCGACCGGTCGAGCTGCGCGAAGACGCCGGCAATCATCTCGCGCTTGCCCGCGAAGATCCGGTCGCGGCCGATCTCCTCCAGCTGACCGCCGCGCTCGAGCACGTCGCGCGCGCCTTGCCGCATCCCGTAGAAGTACAGGGCGCCGCCGTCGGCCTGGCGCACGCGCGCCTCGTGCGCGAGGAGCTCGGCCCCGGCGACGTCCACGAAGTTCATGCCCTTCGACATGAGCACGAGGTGGCGCTGGTCCGGGGCGTGGCTGCGCAGCGTGTCGAAGCGGCCGGTGGCGTGGTCGATGGCGCCGAAATAGAGCGACCCCTCGACGCGCAGGAACTTCGTCTGCGGGCATTCGACCATCCCCGGCGTGTACTCCGTAAACTTGCGCGCCGGGTGGGCGGGGTCGGGCAGCACGGTGCGCATGTGGGGCCGCGACGTGCGCGCGAGGTACGCCACGAGCGAGAGCGCGACCCCGGCGAGGATTGCAAGCTCGAGGTTGAGCAGCAGCGTCGCGGCGAAGGTGACCGCGAGCACCGCCGCCTCGTTGCGGCTCGTGCGCACGATCGCGCGGATCGAGCGGAAGTCGAAGAGCCCCCAGGCGACGAGGAACAGGATGGCCGCCATCGAGGCGAGCGGCAGGTACGCGACGACCGGCGCCACCGCGAGCACGACGGCGACGAGCAGGAGGGCCGCGAACACCGCGGCGAGCGGCGTCTTCGCGCCCGCCTCGTAGTTGAGGCCCGAGCGGTTGAACGAGGCCGACGCAGGATAGCCGGAGAAGAAGCTCGCGGCGACATTGGCGAGGCCCTGGCCGATGAATTCCTGGTTGCCGTCGATGCGCTGGCCCGACTTGAGCGCGATTGCCCGTGCGATCGAGACGGCCTCGGTGAGCCCGAGCAGCGTGATCGCGAGCGCGATGCCGAGCAGGGCGCGGAACGTGTCGAGCGAGAAGTGCGGGCGGGAGAGCTGCGGCAGCGCAGAGGGCAGCGCGCCGAGGGTCCGGATACCGGTCGTCCCCTCGCCGAGCGCCACGTTGAGTCCGTGCGCGAGCGCCGCGCCCGCGACCATCGCCACGATCATGTAGGGAACCTTCGGGACGAAGCGCCGCGCGAGCAGCCCGGTCGCGAGCGTGGCGAAGCCGACCGCGAGGACGTAGGGCTGCACGTCGGGCAGGTGCCGCGCGGCCGCCGCGAGCGTCTCGAGAAACGAGGCGCCGCGCGGGATGTCGATGCCGAGGATGTTGCGCAGCTGGCTCGCGATGATGAGCACGCCGGCGCCGGCCGTGAAGCCCACCACGACCGTGTGCGAGATGAAGTTCACCAGCACCCCGAGCCGCGCGGCCCCGAGCGCGAGCATCACCAGGCCGGACATGAACGACAGGGTGAGCACCAGCCCGACGTAGGTCTCCGAGCCCGGGGTCGCCAGGGGCGCGACGGTCGCAAACACGACCAGCGAGACCGCATTCGTGGGGCCGGTGACGGCGTGGTGGGACGATCCCCACAGCGCCGCGACCAGGGTCGGCACCATCGCGCCGTAGAGGCCGTACTGCGGCGGGAGCCCGGCGAGCGTGGCGAACGCCACGCCCTGGGGCAGAACCACGATCGCGCCGACCAGGCCGGCGATCAGATCGGCGCGCAGGCTCGACCGGTCGACCAGCGGCCACCAACGCAGGAAGGGGAACAGCCGTCGAAGCAGGGTGTCGGGTGCGCTCAATGTCGCGGCGCCGGGCTCGATGAGGGATGGACTCGCCCCAATGGTATCAAGCGCGCACGCCGCGGCCGGCGAAAGCCGCGTCCGTCCCGCAATCCGGGAGGGGCGGCGCGCACGGGTTTGACGCGCGCCGGACGCGCCACTAGCATCGGTCCGTCCGTCCCGAGGCCCCCATGCCACGCTTCGCCGCCAATCTCGCGTTCCTGTTCACCGAAGTGGAATTCCTCGAGCGCTTCGCCGCCGCGCGCAAGGCCGGATTCGACGCGGTCGAGTTCCCCTTCCCGTATCCGCACGACAAGTCGAAGCTGCAGGACGCCGTGCAGAAGGCGGGCGTCGAGGTGGCGCTCTTCAACCTGCCGGCGGGCGACTGGACGAAGGGCGAACGCGGGATCGCGTGCCACCCAGGGCGGCAGGGCGAGTTCCAGGACGGCGTCGGCGCGGCGATCGAGTACGCGCGCCTCCTGCACGTGCCGAAGATCAACTGCCTCTCCGGCGTCGCGCCGCCCGACGCCGACCCGGACGAAGTGCTCTCCACCTTCGTCGAGAACCTGAGCTTCGCGGCGGAGCAGTTCGCGCGCGAGGGCCGGCTCCTGGTGATGGAGCCGATCAACACCCGCACGATCCCGGGTTTCTACCTCAATACCACCGCCCAGTCGCTCGACATCATGCGCGAGGTCGGCTCGGGCAACCTCAAGATCCAGTACGACATCTTCCACATGCAGATCATGGAGGGCGACCTGGCGAAGACGATCGAGGCCGAGCTGCCGCAGATCGGCCACATCCAGTTCGCCGACGTGCCCGACCGCCACGAGCCGGGCAGCGGGGAGATCAACTTCGATTTCCTGTTCGAGCGCATCGACGCGCTCGGTTACGACGGCTGGATCGGTGCCGAGTACACCCCGGCGAAGGGCACGGTGGAAGGGCTCGGCTGGCTGCGCAAGTACTCGAAGAGATAAGGAGCGAACATGGCGAAGCTCGGATTCGTCGGCCTCGGGATCATGGGCAAGCCCATGGCCGCGCACCTCATCGCCGCGGGCCACGAGGTCTGGCTGCACAGCCGCTCGGGCGTGCCCGACGAGCTGACGGAGAAGGGCGGCAAGCCCTGCAGGTCGGCGAAGGAGGTCGCGCAGGCGGCCGACGTCGTGTTCCTCATGGTGCCGGACACGCCCGACGTGGAGAAAGCGCTCTTCGGGGCGGGTGGGATCGCCGAGGGCCTCGCCAAGGGCAAGGCGGTCGTCGACATGAGCTCGATCTCGCCGATCGCGACCAAGGAGTTCGCGGCCCGCGTCGCCGCGCTCGGCTGCGACTACGTCGACGCGCCGGTGTCCGGCGGCGAGGTCGGCGCCAAGGCCGCATCGCTCACGATCATGTGCGGCGGGACCGAGGCCGCGTTCGCGCGCGTGAAGCCCTACTTCGAGCTGATGGGCAAGAACATCACGCTCGTCGGCGGGGTCGGCGACGGGCAGACCTGCAAGGTCGCGAACCAGATCATCGTCGCGCTCACTATAGAAGCGGTCGGCGAGGCGCTGCTCTTCGCGTCGAAGGCGGGTGCCGACCCGGCGAAGGTGCGCCAGGCGCTCATGGGCGGTTTCGCCGCCTCCCGCATCCTCGAGGTGCACGGCGAGCGCATGATCAAGCGCACGTTCAACCCGGGCTTCCGCATCGAGCTGCACCAGAAGGACCTCAACCTCGCGCTCGCCGGTGCCCGTGCCCTCGGCCTCGCGCTGCCGAACACCGCCGCCACGCAGCAGCTGATGAGCGCGTGCGTCGCGAACGGCGGCGCGGGCTGGGACCACTCCGGCCTGGTGAAGGCGCTGGAGCTGATGGGCGGGCACGCGGTCGCGAAAGCGTGAAGCCCTAGGTGAACACCGCAACGCCGAGGATCGACTTCCTGCGCCAGGCGGAGGTCGTCGGCCGCCTGAAGGCGCGGCTGCCCGCGTCGAGCGTCCTCTTCCAGGCCGAGGACACGCGCCCGTACGAGACCGACGGGCTGTCCGCGTACCGCCAGCTGCCGATGGTCGTCGCGCTGCCGGCGACCGACGAGGAGGTGCAGTATTGCCTCCGCACCTGCCACGCGCTGGGCGTGCCGGTGATTGCGCGCGGGGCCGGCACCGGCCTCTCGGGCGGTGCGCTGCCCTCGGCCGAGGGCGTGCTCCTCGTGACCGCGAAGATGATGCGCATCCTGGCGGTGGACCCGGTCGCGCGCACCGCGCGCGTGCAGCCGGGCGTGCGCAACCTCGCGATCTCCGAGGCCGCTGCGCCGTACGACCTCTACTACGCGCCCGACCCGTCCTCCCAGATCGCCTGCAGCATCGGCGGGAACGTGGCCGAGAACGCGGGCGGCGTGCACTGCCTCAAGTACGGCCTGACGGTGAACAACGTCATGCGGGTGCGGGGTTTCACGATCGAGGGCGAGGCGGTGGAGTTCGGGTCGGAGGCGCTCGACGCGCCCGGGCTCGACTTTGCCGCGCTGGTGACCGGATCGGAGGGCATGCTGGTGGTGATCACCGAGGTCACGGTCAAGCTCGTGCCGAAGCCCGAGTGCGCGCGCGTGATAATGGCTTCCTTCGACGACGTCGAGAAGGCCGGCCACGCGGTCGCGGCGGTGATCGCCGCCGGGACCGTCCCGGCGGGCCTCGAGATGATGGACCAGCCGGCGACGCGCGCAGTCGAGGAGTTCGTGCACGCCGGCTACGACCTCGAGGCCAAGGCGATCCTGCTGTGCGAGTCGGACGGCACGCCCGAGGAGGTGGAGGAGGAGATCGCGCGCATGCAGGCGGTGCTCGAGCGCGCCGGCGCCACCGCGCTGCGCGTCTCGCGCGACGAGGCGGAGCGGCTGAAGTTCTGGGCCGGCCGCAAGGCGGCGTTCCCGGCCGTCGGGCGCATCTCGCCCGACTACTACTGCATGGACGGCACCATCCCGCGCAAGCGGCTCGGCGAGGTGCTCAACTTCATCGCCGCGATGGAGCGGAAGTACCGCCTGCGCTGCCCGAACGTCTTCCACGCCGGCGACGGCAACCTGCACCCGCTGATCCTCTTCGACGCGAACGATCCGGACCAGCTCCATCGCACCGAGCAGTTCGCCTCCGAGGTGCTGCAGAAGTGCATCGAGGTGGGGGGCACGGTCACCGGCGAGCACGGGGTGGGCATCGAGAAGATCAACGAGATGTGCATCCAGTTCTCGCCCGAGGAGCTGGAGGCCTTCCGCGGCGTGAAGCGCGCGTTCGACCCTGCGGGGCTGCTCAACCCGGCGAAGAACGTCCCGACGCTGCACCGCTGCGCCGAGTTCGGGAAGATGCACGTGCGCGCGGGCCGGCTCCCGCACCCCGACCTCCCGCGGTTCTAGCGTTGCCCGACACCCTTACCGCGCTCGCCGAAGCGATCCGCGCCGCCGCGGCCGACGGCAGGCCGTTGCGCATCCGCGGCGGCGGCACCAAGGACTTCTACGGCCAGTCGCTCGCGGGCGAGATCCTGAATACGCGCGGCTACGCGGGCATCGTCGCGTACGACCCGACCGAGCTCGTCGTGACCGTGCGCGGCGGAACGCCGCTCGCCGAGCTCGAGGCAGCGCTCGCGAGGAAGAACCAGATGCTGCCGTTCGAGCCACCGCACTTTGGGGCCGACGCCACCGTCGGCGGCGCGGTCGCCGCGGGTCTCGCCGGGCCGCGACGCGCCGCGGCCGGCGCGGTGCGCGACTTCGTGCTCGGCGTGCGGCTCCTCGACGGCCGCGGCCAGGACCTGTCGTTTGGCGGCCAGGTGATGAAGAACGTCGCCGGCTACGACGTCTCGCGCGTGATGGCCGGCGCGCTCGGCACGCTCGGCCTGATCGCCGAAGTCTCGCTGAAGGTGCTGCCGGTGGCTGTCGCCGAGGCGACGCTCAGGTTCGAGATGCCTGAGGACAAGGCGATCGAAGCGACGAACAGGTGGGCGGGCCGGCCGCTGCCGATCAGCGCGACCGCCTACGCGGACGGCGATCTCGCGCTGCGGCTCTCGGGCGCCGCGGCCGCGGTGCGCGCCGCGCGTGAGAAGCTCGGCGGCACACCGGTCGACGCCGACGGCGCCGCGCGCTTCTGGTCCGGAATCCGCGAGCAGACCGACCCGTTCTTTGCCGGCGCCGAGCCCCTCTGGCGCCTCTCGGTGCCGTCCGCGACTCCGCCGCTCGGACTCGAGGGGCGCACGCTCGTCGAGTGGGGTGGGGCGCTACGGTGGCTCGCCTCGAACGCGGACGCGCGGCACGTGCGGGAGGTGGTGGGGCGCGCCGGCGGGCACGCGACGCTGTTCCGGCGCGGCGACAAGTCGGTCGGCGTCTTTCATCCGCTCGCGCCGTCGGTGGGGACGATCCACCGGCGGCTGAAGGCCGAGTTCGATCCGCGCGGCATCCTGAACCGCGGCCGGATGTACGCGGACCCCTGACCCGTGCAAACGAGCCTCGCCGACTGGATCCGCGACACGCGCGAGGGCAGGGACGCCGAGGCGATCCTGCGCAAGTGCGTGCACTGCGGTTTCTGCACCGCGACCTGCCCGACCTATCAGCTCCTCGGCGACGAGCTCGACGGGCCGCGCGGCCGCATCTACCTCGTCAAGCAGGTGCTGGAAGGGGCCGAGGTCACCGCCAGGACCCAGCTCCACCTCGACCGCTGCCTCACCTGCCGCAGTTGCGAGACCACCTGCCCCTCGGGCGTGAAGTACGGCGCGCTCGTGGACATCGGGCGCAAGGTCGTGGAAGAGCGCGTTGGGCGCTCGCTCGGCCAGCGCTGCGCGCGCCGCGCGGTCGCGACCGTCTTCCCCAAGACGCGCGTGTTCGGGTTCCTGACGCGGCTCGGCATGCGGCTCCGGCCGCTCGTGCCGGCGGCGCTGGCCGGCAAGCTGCCGACGGCGATCCCCGCGCCGGGTGCGTGGCCGGCGCCGCGCCACGCCCGGAAGATGATCGCGCTCGCCGGCTGCGTGCAGCCGGCGCTCACGCCCGACACGAACGCCGCCGCGGCGCGCGTGCTCGATCGCCTCGGCATCTCGATGGTCGAGGCGCCGGGAGCGGGCTGCTGCGGCGCGCTGCGGTTCCACCTGAACTACCAGGACGACGGCCGCGACGACATGCGGCGCACGATCGACGCGTGGTGGCCGCTCGTCGAGCAGGGCGCGGAGGCCATCGTGATGACCGCGACCGGGTGCGGCTCGACGGTGCGCGAGTACGGGCACCACCTCGCGCACGACCCGGCGTACGCGGAGAAGGCGGCGCGCATCAGCGCGCTGACGAAGGACCTGTCCGAGGTCCTGTCGGCCGAGGCCGATCGGCTCGTGCCGCTCGCCGGCGCCGGCAAGCGGCCGAAGGTCGCCTTTCATCCGCCCTGCACGCTGCAGCACTGGCAGCAGTTGAAGGGCGTCACCGAGGGCGTGCTCGCGAAGGTCGGCTACGAGCTCGCGCCGGTGCCGGACGTGCACATGTGCTGCGGCTCCGCGGGCACTTACGCGCTGTTCCAGCCGGAGCTTGCGGAGCGCCTGAAGAAGAACCGGGTCACGGCGCTCCAGTCCGGCCTGCCCGAGGTCGTGCTCACCGCGAACGTCGGGTGCCAGACCCATCTCGCGACCGCGGCGAGCGTGCCGGTGCGGCACTGGATCGTCGATCTCGAAGCGCGGCTCGAACAACAATCGTAAAACTTCGTTGCAGCTTGGGAAAAACTCGTCGCACGCGCTGGACGGGTGCGACGGCGCGTGCGAATTTTCGCGCCATGCCCTACGCGTTTCACCGCCGCATCCAGCTCGACCTCACGCGCGAGCTCGCGCCGCAGCTCGCCGAGATGCTCGCCGACCCCGATCCCGAGATCGCGCGCTGGGCGGAAGAGAACCTGCGCTACGAGCTCGAGCGCGCGAAGTTCAACGCTTGGCTCGCACGCCGCGGGGTCGCGGACAGCCGCCTGCTTCTGGAGGAGCCGCGGCTGCTCGAGCAGTTCCGGGCCGAGCGCCGGCCCAAGCTCGCGCTCGTCCGGTCGCGCTGAGCGGCGGGGCGCGCGCATTCCGCCGCATTCGCCCCGGCGCGCCGATTGCGGGCCCGCCGGCGTTTCCCTAGGCTGTCCGCCATCGCGATCACGCCCGGAGGGCCCATGCGCCCGATCCCTCGCGCCCTTTGCCTCGCCGCGCTCGTCGCCGCCGCCGCACCGGCCGCCGCGCAGACCCCGGAGATCCGTCCCGGCCTGTGGGAGTTCACCATGTCGGCCGCCAAGGGCATGTCGCAGAGAATCTGTTTCACGCCGGCGATGGTGAAGGACATGAAGGGCGTCGCGGCGAAGGGCGACCCGTCGAGCGACTGCAAGAGCTCGGGCGAGAAGGTGGCGGGCGCCACGCGCACCTTCCACGTCGCCTGCACCAGGCCGACGAAGTACGACGCCGACATCGCGCTCACCGTCCACGGCCCCGACCATTTCTCGATGACCCAGGACTTCGTCACCCAGCACGGCGGCAAGTCGCAGGCCGGAAAGATGTCCTTCGTGTATCGTCGCGTCGGCGATTGCCCCAAGTGACCCGCTGACGCGGGCACGGGCGGCGCCGCACGAACCCGCCCGAGCCCCGATGTCGAGTCCTCCCACCGCCGCCGCTCCCGGCGTGCTCGGCGCCGTCTGGCGCTGGTTCGATCGCAACTTCCTGCACCTCGGCCGCGAGATGCGGCTCACGTACCTGCCGCCGCTCATGGTGTACGTGGCGTACGGGATCCAGGGCATCACCGCGATCGCCGGCCAGTTCTTCGTCAAGGACTACCTCGGCCTCTCGGCCGAGTTCCTTGCCGCGCTCGCATTCTGGATGGGCATCCCGTGGGCGCTGAAGATGCCGGTCGGCCATCTGGTCGACCTGATGTGGAAGCACAAGGCCGGGCTCGTCTACCTCGGCGCGACGCTGATCGCCGCGAGCTTCCTCGTCATGCTCGGGCTGATCACCGATCGCCCCGCGATGGAGCGGGTGATGGACGCCGACGCCTGGTTCGTGGTCGCGGCGCTGCTCGGGCCGATCGGCTACGTCCTCCAGGACGCGGTCGCCGACGCGATGACCGTCGAGGCGGTGCCGCGCTTCGACGCGGCGGGCCAGCCCATCCCCGAGGCGGAGCTCAGGCTGATGCACACCACGATGCAGACGCTCGGCCGCGTCGCGGTGATCGGCGGCCTGGTGCTGGTCGCCGGTCTCAACGTCTGGCTCTTCGCCGGCGTGGAAGCGATGTCCGAGAGCGACAAGGTCGCGGTCTACCGCCAGGCCTACACGCTCGCGCTCGCGATCCCGGTCGTCTCGATCGTCGGCGTCCTGCTTGCCGGGTGGCTCCGCCGCCGCGACCTCCGCCGCCTCGTCGCGCGCGGGATCGCGCCCGAGCGCGCGGCGGCGATGGTGAACCCGCATCAGGGTCGACCGCCGGTCAACTGGTGGATCCTCGGCGGCGGCCTGCTCTACGCCATCGTCAGCCTCAGCGTCGGCCTGGGCAAGGTGCCCGGCGCGCAGGAGATCGTGTTCGGCGCCTCCATGGCGATCGTGCTCTTCCTGATCTGGCGGCTCGTGCGCGAGCTCTCGCCAGAAGCGCGCGTAACGCTCGTCGGGACCGCGTTCGTGATCTTCGTCTTCCGCGCGCTGCCCGGCCCCGGGCCCGGCTACAGCTGGTGGACGATCGACATCCTGAAGTTCGACCAGCAGTTCCTCGCCAAGCTCGGCCTGCTCGCGAACGTGCTGACGCTCGTCGGGCTGTTCGTCTTCCGCCGCTTCATGGCCGAGAAGTCGATCGCGTACGTGGTCGGATTCCTCACGATCGTGGGCACGATCCTCGCGCTGCCGACGATCGGGATGTACTACGGCCTCCACGAGTGGACCGCGCGGCACACCGGCGGCGTGGTCGACGCGCGGTTCATCGCGCTCGTGGACACCGCGCTCGAGTCGCCGCTCGGCCAGATCGCGATGGTGCCGATGCTCGCCTGGATCGCGCGCAGCGCCCCGGACCGGCTGAAGGCGACCTACTTCGCCGTGATGGCCTCGTTCACGAACCTCGCACTGTCGGCCTCCGCGCTCGGCACCAAGTACCTGAACCAGATCTACACCGTAAGCCGCGAGGTGAAGGACCGCGCGACCGGCGTGGTCAAGGTGGCGCAGGACTACAGCCAGCTGGGCGACCTGCTGCTCATTTCGATCACGCTCGGCTTGCTGCTGCCGATGGCGGCGATCGTGATCGTCAAGACGACGCGCTTCCGCAGCGCCTGAGCCGCGCGCGGCGGCGGGCACGCTCGTCGCGGGGATAGAATCGATCGTCTCCCGCATCCCGATCGACCGCCTTGGCTGCCGCGTCCCTCCCCGATCGCCCGAAGAGCCGCGACCTCGCCCAGCTCGCGCGGCTCGCCGCGTTCGCCGCGCCCCACAAGTGGCGCATCGCCGCCGCCCTGCTCGCGCTCCTGGTCGCCGCCGGGGCGGTGCTCGCGCTCGGCCAGGGCCTGAAGTCGGTCATCGACTCGGGGTTCGGCAGCCGCAATCCGCGCGAGCTCGACGCCGCGCTGGCCGCGTTCGTGGCGATCGCCGTCGTCATGGCGACGGCGAGCTACCTGCGCTTCTTCCTGATGATGACGACCGGCGAGCGCATCGTCACCGACATCCGCACCGCGGTGTTCGCTCACGTGCTGCGCCAGCCCCCGGCGTTCTTCGAGTCGCGCCAGACCGGCGAGATCGTCTCGCGCCTCACCAACGACGTCACGCTCATCGAGACCGTCATCGGCTGGGGCGTGTCGATGTTCCTGCGCAACCTGCTCATGATGATCGGCGCAATCGCGCTGCTCGTCGTCACCAGCCCGAAGCTCGCCGTGCTGACGCTCCTCGGCACCACGGTCGCGCTCGCGCCGGCGCTCTTCCTCGGGCGGCGCGTGCGGCGCCTGGCGCGCACCAATCAGGACCGGATCGCGGACGTCGCCGCCTACATCGACGAGGCCCTGCACGAGGTGCGCACCGTGCAGGCCTACGTCCACGAGGGCGAGGACCGCCGTCGGTTCGGGGCGCGCGCGGAGGCCGCATTCGACATCGCGGTCGCGCGCATCCGCCATCGCGGCTTCCTCTTCGCCGCGGTGCTGCTCACCGCCTTCTGCGGCATCGGCTTCATCCTCTGGATCGGCGGCCACGACGTCTTCGCCGGCCGGCTCACGGCGGGCCAGCTCTCCGCGTTCGTGTTCTACGCGGCGATCGTCGGCAGCGGCGCGGGCACGCTGTCGGAAGTCTGGGGCGACCTGCAGCGGGCGGCGGGGGCGACCGAGCGGCTGATGGAGCTTCTGGCCGAGCAGCCGGCAATCGAGTCGCCGTCGGCGCCTCAGCCGCTGCCACGGCCGGCGCGCGGCGAAGTGCGCCTCGAGCGCGTCACCTTCGCGTATCCGGCGCGCCGCGACTCGCCGGCGCTGGCGGACCTGACCCTCGCGGTCGCGCCGGGCGAGAAGGTCGCGCTCGTCGGGCCTTCCGGGGCGGGAAAGACGACGGTGTTCCAGCTGCTCCTGCGCTTCTACGACCCGGACGCCGGCGCGGTGCTGGTCGACGGCGTGGACGCGCGGCGCGCGGACCTCGCGGACCTGCGCCGGCGCTTCGCGCTGGTGCCGCAGGAGCCGGTGATCTTCGGCGCGAGCGTCGCGGAGAACGTGCGCTATGCGCGCACCGGAGCGAGCGATGCCGAGGTGCGCGCGGCGTGCGAGGCGGCCTACGCGCTCGAGTTCGTGGAGCGCCTGCCGCAGGGCTTCGACACCCATCTCGGCGAGCGCGGGGTGCGGCTCTCGGGCGGCCAGCGCCAGCGGCTCTCGATCGCGCGCGCGCTCCTCGCCGACCGGCCGGTGCTGCTGCTCGACGAGGCGACCAGCTCGCTCGACGCGGAGAGCGAGCGCGCCGTGCAGCTCGCGCTCGAGCGCCTGATGCGCGGGCGCACGACGCTCGTCATCGCGCATCGCCTCGCCACCGTGCAGAACGCCGACCGCATCGTCGTGCTGGATCACGGCCGCGTCGCCGCGACCGGGACCCATGCCGAGCTCGTGCGCCAGGGCGGGCTCTACGCGCGGCTCGCCGACTTGCAGTTTCTCGGCGGCAGCGCGGCGCGGCTGAGCGCCGTGGCGTGAGGGCGGCGCTCGCGCTCGCGCTTGCGCTCGCGTCCGCGGCCGCCGGGGCCGCGGACGCAACCCTGCGCGTCGGCTCCAAGCGCTTCACCGAGAGCTACGTCCTCGGCGAGATCCTGCGCGAGACGGCCGCGCGCGCCGGCGCGCGCGCGGAGCACAAGCCCGGGCTCGGCAATACCGGCATCGTGTACGCGGCGCTCGCGAGCGGCGCAATCGACGTCTACCCGGAGTACGCCGGCACGATCGCGCGCGAGATCCTCAAGCTCGACGGCAGCGTTCCGCTCGACGAGCTCAATCGCCGCCTCGCGCCGCTCGGCCTCGGGGTGGCGGCGCCGCTCGGCTTCAACAACACCTACGCGCTGGCGATGCGCGAGGGCGAGGCCGCGAAGCTCGGCGTGCGGACGGTCTCCGACCTCGCGCGCCACCCCGGGCTGCGCCTCGGGCTCACGCAGGAGTTCATCGGGCGCGCCGACGGCTGGCCGGGGCTGAAGCGCGCCTACGACCTGCCGTTCGCGACGCCCGCGGGCATCGACCACGGGCTGGCGTACGACGCGATCGCCGCGGGCCGGATCGACGTGAAGGACGTGTACTCGACCGACGCGAAGATCGAGCGCTACCGCCTGCGGGTGCTGGACGACGACCGCAACTACTTTCCGCGCTACGACGCGGTGCTGCTGTATCGCCTGGATCTGCCGCAGCGGTTTCCCGCGGCGTGGCGCGCGCTTGCCGCGCTCGAGGGGAAGATCGACGGCCGGATGATGATCCGGCTCAACGCCGCGGCGGAGCTGGAGGGCCGGTCGTTCGCGCAGGCCGCGGCGCTGTTCTTCGGCCCGTCCGCGGGCGCCGCGCCGCCGCGCACCTTTCCCGGCACCCTGTTCGGGCCCGATTTCTGGCGGCTCACGGGCGAGCACGCCGTCCTGGTGGCGGTGTCGCTCGCCGCAGCGGTGCTGCTCGGCGTGCCGCTCGGCGTCGTCGCGGCGAAGGTGCGCGGCGCCGGGCAGCCGATCCTCGCCGCGGTCGGCGTGATCCAGACCGTGCCGTCGCTCGCGCTGCTCGCGTTTCTCATCGCGGCGCTGGACCGGATCGGCACGTGGCCCGCGCTCGTCGCGCTCTTCCTCTACGCGCTGCTGCCGATCGTGCGCAACACCCACGCCGGCATCGAGGGCATTCGCCCCGGGATGCGGCAGGCGGCCGCTGCGCTCGGCCTGCGCGCGCGCGACCGGCTGCTCAGCGTGGAGCTGCCGCTCGCGATGCCGACGATCCTCGCCGGGGTGAAGACCTCGGCGGTGATCAACGTCGGCACCGCGACGATCGCGGCGTTCATCGGCGCGGGCGGCTACGGCGAGCGCATCGTCCAGGGGCTCGCGCTGAACGACCACGCGCTGCTCGTCGCCGGCGCGCTGCCGGCCGCGCTGCTCGCGCTCCTCGTCCAGGGCGGGTTCGAACTGGCCGAGCGCCGCGCGAGCTGGCAACATCGCGCCGCGCGCAATCGGCACGATCGGGACCGCCAATGAACCTCGCCTCGCTGCTCGCGCTCGCTCCGGGCCGCCGCTTCCGCGCGGCGCTCGTCGGCGCGGGCCAGTTCGGGCAGTCCTTCGTCTTCCAGGGCCTGCGCAACGCGCACCTCGACGTGCCGGTGGTGTGCGACCGGGATGCCGAGCGCGCCGCTGGCGCGTTCCGCGCCGCCGGCATTCCGGACGGAGAGATCGTCCGGTGCGACGGCGCCGCGGCGGCGAAGCGCGCGCTCGAACGCGGGCAGCGCGTGGTGCTCGAGGACGCCGCGCTCGTTCCCGAGCTGCCGGTCGACGTCGTGGTCGAGGCGACCGGCGACCCCGAGAGCGCCGCGGCGAACGCGGCGCGCGCGCTCGACCACGGCCGCCACGTCGCGATGGTGAGCAAGGAGGCCGACTGCACGGTCGGGCCGGCGCTCGCACGGCGCGCGGCCGCGCGCGGGCGCGTGTACACCCCGGTCGACGGCGACCAGCCGAGCCTGCTGATCGGGCTGCTCGCCTGGGCGCGCCTGGTCGGGCTCGAGGTCGCCGCCGCGGGCAAGTCGTGCGAGTACGACTTCGTCTACGACGCGCGGCAGGGCGTGGTGACCTCGAACGGCATCGCGGCGCCCGCCGCGGGCCTCGCCGGCTGCTGGACGTTCGACGGCGGCGCGGCGGCGCTCGCCGCCGCGCGCGCGGCCGCGGTCCCCGGGCTCGCGCGCCAGACGGTGCCCGACCTCGCCGAGCTCACCGTCGTTGCGAACGCGACCGGCCTCAAGCCCGACGTCGCGTCGCTGCACGCGCCGATCCTGCGGACGGCAGAGGTGCCCTCGGTGCTCTGTCCGCGGGCCGACGGCGGGCTGCTCGAGCGCGCCGGCGCCCTCGACGTCTTCTGCTGCCTGCGCGCGAACGACGAGCTGAGCTTCGCCGGCGGGGTGTTCGTCGTCGTGCGCTGCGCCGACGAGGCGTCGTGGTCGGTGCTGCGCGAGAAGGGCCATCCGCGCGCGCGCAACGGGCGCCACGCGCTCCTCTACAACCCGCAGCACCTGCTCGGCATCGAGGCCATCGTCTCGGTGATCGCGGCGTGCGCGGGGGTGTCGAGCGGCGGCGCCGCGCCGCAGCCGGTGTGCGACGTCGCCGCCCGCGCGACCGCGCCGCTCGCCGCTGGAACGCGACTCGTTCTCGGCGAGCGCCACGCGCTGCCGAACGTCGCGCCGCTCATGCTCGACGCGGCGCCGGCGCGCGGCGCCCGCCCGGTGCCGTACTACCTCGCCGCGGGCGCGACGCTCGCGCGCGACGTGCCGGCCGGCGCGATCGTGAGCTGCGACGACGTCGCGGCACCCGCCGGATCGATCGCGTGGGCGCTGCGGCGCGAGCAGGACGCGGCGTTTTTCGGCGCCGCGGGCTGAGGTATCATTCGCGGCTACGTCGTCGGCGCCAGATCAACAACACCGCCGGCGCGCCTAGAAAGCACGAAGGGGACCTCCATGCGGATCGGCGTTCCTGCCGAGACCCGTCCGGGCGAGTCGCGCGTCGCCGCGACTCCGGAGACGGTGAAAAAGCTCGTGGCCGGCGGAAAGCACCAGGTCCTGGTGCAATCCGGTGCGGGCGTCAACGCGGCGGTGCCCGACGCCGACTTCCAGGCCGCTGGCGCAACGATCGTCGCCGCCGCCGCCGAGCTCTACGCGCAGGCGGACATCGTTCTCAAGGTGCGCGCGCCGGAGGCCGCCGAGCTCGCCGGCCTCAAGCGCGGCTCGATCCTGGTCGGGCTGCTCAATCCCTACGACGCCGCGGGCATCCAGGCGCTCGCGGCGACCGGCGTCGCCGGATTCGCGATGGAGTGGCTGCCGCGCATCACCCGCGCGCAGGCGATGGACGTCCTCTCGTCGCAGGCGAACATCGCCGGCTACAAGGCGGTGATGCTCGCCGCGAACGAGTACGGGCGCTTCATGCCGATGCTGATGACCGCGGCCGGCACGGTGAAGGCCGCGCGCGTGCTCGTCATGGGCGCGGGCGTCGCCGGCCTGCAGGCGATCGCGACCGCCAAGCGGCTCGGCGCGGTGATCGAGGCCTTCGACGTGCGCCCGGCGGTGAAGGAACAGGTCGAGTCGCTCGGCGCTAAGTTCGTCGAGGTCGCGATGACCGACGAGGAGAAGAAGCAGGCCGAGACCGCCGGCGGCTACGCGCGCGAGATGAGCGAGGACTACAAGCGCCGCCAGGGCGAGCTCGTGCACGAGCGCGCGAAGGTCGCCGACATCGTCATCACCACCGCGCTGATTCCCGGCCGGCCGGCGCCGGTGCTGATCCGCGAGGAGACGGTGCAGGCGATGAAGCCCGGCTCGGTCATCGTCGACCTCGCGGTGGAGCAGGGCGGCAACTGCCCGCTCACCGAGCGCGACCGGATCGTGGTGAAGCACGGCGTGAAGCTGGTCGGGCTCGCGAACCTGCCGGCGCTCGTCGCCGCCGACGCCTCGAGCCTGTACGCGCGGAACCTCCTGAACTTCCTCAACCTGCTCGTCGACCCGAAATCGGGCGAGCTCAAGCTCGACCGCGAGGACGAGGTCATCGCGGGCGCGCTGGTGTGCATCGACGGCCAGGTCGTCAAGAAGGGCTAGGCGCAATCATGAGCGGAGCAATCGACCCCACCGTCGTCAACCTGACGGTGTTCGTGCTGGCGATCTTCGTCGGCTACCACGTGGTCTGGGGCGTCACCCCGGCGCTGCACACGCCGCTGATGAGCGTCACCAACGCGATCAGCTCGGTGATCATGGTCGGCGCGATCCTCGCCGCCGGTCCGCGGGACATCGACGCCGGCTCGGTCATCGGCGCGGTCGCCGTGGGCCTGGTGGCGATCAACACCTTCGGCGGTTTCCTGGTGACCAAGCGGATGCTGGAGATGTTCAAGAAGAAGGAGCCCAAGGGCGGAGGCAAGGGCTAGACCATGACCGCCAACCAGCTCGCCCTGTGGTACCTCGCCGCCAGCGTGCTCTTCATCCTGGCGCTGAAGGGCCTGTCGCACCCCGAGAGCGCGCGCCGCGGCAACCTCTTCGGCATGGTCGGGATGGCGATCGCCGTCCTGGTCACGCTCGCCACCACGCAGCGCGTCGAGCTCATCCTCGTCGCGATCCTGATCGGCGGCGCGATCGGCGCGGTGGTCGCGCGCCGGGTCGAGATGACCCAGATGCCCGAGCTCGTCGCGGCGATGCACTCGCTCGTCGGCATGGCCGCGGTGCTGATCGCGATCGCGGTGGTGAACAACCCGGCCGCCTTCGGCCTGCCCGACCCGATCCCGACCGGCAACAAGCTCGAGCTCTTCATCGGCACCTTCGTCGGCGCGATCACCTTCTCCGGCTCGGTCATCGCCTTCGGCAAGCTCGCGGGGCTGGGCAAGAAATTCCGGCTCTTCTCGAGCGCGCCGGTGGTGTTCAAGGGCCAGCACCTGCTCAACCTCGCGATCGGCCTCGCGATGATCGCCTTCGGGGTGATCTTCTTCATGGCCTCGCGCGAGGCGCAGTGGCCGCCGTTCATCGTCATGACCGCGCTCGCGTTCGTGCTCGGCGTGCTGATCATCATCCCGATCGGCGGCGCCGACATGCCGGTGGTGATCTCGATGCTGAACAGCTACTCCGGCTGGGCGGCCGCGGGCATCGGCTTCTCGCTCAACAACCCGATGCTGATCATCGCCGGCTCGCTGGTCGGGTCCTCCGGCGCGATCCTCTCCTACATCATGTGCCGGGCGATGAACCGCTCGTTCTTCAGCGTGATCCTCGGCGGCTTCGGCGGCGCGGAGGGCGCGGTCGCCGCGGGCACCGAGCAGAAGACGGTGAAGTCCGGCTCGGCCGAGGACGTCGCGTTCCTGCTGGCGAACGCCGAGAGCGTGATCATCATCCCCGGCTACGGCCTCGCGGTGGCGCGCGCCCAGCACGCGGTGAAGGAGATGGCGCAGAAGCTGATCGCCAAGGGCGTGAACGTGCGCTACGCGATCCACCCGGTCGCCGGGCGCATGCCCGGGCACATGAACGTGCTGCTGGCGGAGGCCGAGGTGCCCTACGACCAGGTGTTCGAGATGGAGGACATCAACTCCGAGTTCGGCACGACCGACATCGCCTTCGTGCTCGGCGCGAACGACGTCGTCAATCCGCTCGCGGAGGAGAAGGGCAGCCCGATCTACGGCATGCCGATCCTCGAGGCGCACAAGGCGCGCACGGTGCTGGTCAACAAGCGCTCGATGGCCGCCGGGTACGCCGGCCTCGACAACCCGCTCTTCTACATGGACCGGACGATGATGGTCTTCGGCGACGCGAAGAAGGTCGTCGAGGACATCGTCAAGGCGATCGAGTAAGCGCCCCGCGCGCCATGTCGATCGGCGACAGCGACCGCGCCCGCAGGGAGATCCTCGCGCGCATCCGCAGGGCGCAGGGGCGCGGCGCAGAGAGCCGCCCGTCGCAGGCCGAGGTCGCCGCGGTCGAGACCTACGTCGCCGCGCATCCGCGCGGCCCGCTGCCGCCGGTGGAGGACGACCTCGTCGCCCGGTTCCGGAGCCGTGCCGAGGCGATGCAGAGCACGACCGAGCTGGTCGAGCGCCGCGCCGAAGTGCCGGCTGCCGCCGCGCGCTATCTTGCCGCGAACGGACTCCCCCGGTCCGGCTGCGTGTGGCCCGCGCTCGCGGGTCTCGACTGGTCGGGGGCCGGGCTCGCGCTCGAGGCGCGCGGCGCGGAGGATCGCGATGCGGTCGGCGTGACCGGCGTCTTCGCGGCGCTCGCGGAGACCGGCACCCTGATGGTGGTGTCGGGTCCGGAAACGCCGGCGGCGGCGAGCCTGCTGCCCGAGACGCACATCGCGGTGGTGCCGGTGGGCCGGATCGTGAAGCACATGGAGGACGGCTGGGCGCGCGCGCGCGCCGAGCTCGGCCGCCTGCCGCGCCTCGTGAACTTCATCTCCGGGCCCTCGCGCACCGGCGACATCGACCAGACGATCGTGCTCGGCGCGCACGGGCCCTACCGGGTCCACATGATCCTCGTCCGCGCCGCCGACTGAGCAGCGCGCAGCCTGACGAGCCCCTGACGCACGGGGGCGCAGTTGACACTCCGGGGGAAGTCGGGCTTACTCCGCCCGTGCGGTGCCTGCCCCGGTCTCGACCGGTGAGCATTGGCCCCGGCGCGCAGGACCTGGGAGGGATCGTGCCGCGCCGCAGTCACCTGGAGGAGTCGCGGGGGAGGGCGCGCGCCGTGTGCGCCGGCTTCCCGTTGGCTTGTGAATCGTCGTTCACGAGGAGGAGAGCCATGAAGCAACCGGCCGGATGGCCGCGCGTTCGCGCGACCGCCATTGGAGCGCTCGCAGTCGGCGCGCTCGCCCTGGGCAGCGTGCCCGCGCACGCGCAGGCGCCCACCACGACGCTGAAGATGCAGGCCACCTGGCCCGCGTCGCTCACGCTGTACGAGAACTTCCTGATGTGGGCCGATCGGGTCAGCAAGCTCTCCGCCGGCACCATGAAGATCGAGACGATGCCCGCGGGGCAGGTCGTCCCGGCCTTCGAGGTCCTGGACGCGACCCACAAGAAGGTGCTCGACGGCTCGCACGCCTGGGCGGCCTACTGGACGGGCAAGAACAAGGCGGCGGTGCTCTTCACCGGCGGCCCCGGCGGCACGTTCGGCATGGACTTCGTCGACGCGATGGGCTGGATGTACGAAGGCGGCGGCTTCGAGCTCTACCAGGAGTTCTACCAGAAGGAGCTGAAGCTCAACGTCGTGGCGATCCCGGTCATGCCCGCGGGCCCGCAGGCGTTCGGCTGGTTCAAGCGCCCGATCAAGAACCTCGCCGACTTCAAGGGCATGAAGTGCCGGCAGACCGGCATCGCGGCCGAGGTCTGGCAGCGCATGGGCATGCAGACGGTGAACATGCCCGGGGGCGAGATCATCCCCTCGGCGCAGCGCGGCGTGATCGACTGCGCCGAGTGGGTCGGCGGGGTCGAGGACCTGCGGCTCGGCTTCCACAACGTCTGGAAGTACCACTACACGCCCGGCATGCACGAGAGCGTGACGATCGCCGAGCTGCTGTTCAACGGCGACGTGTGGAAGAGCCTCACCGCGCAGCAGCAGGAGTGGATCAAGTCGGCCGCGAACGAGACCTTCTATCGCTGGTGGGCGCGGTGGCAGAAACAGAACGCCGAGGCGATCAAGGAGCTGCAGGAGAAGCACAACGTCCAGATCCTGCGCACGCCGCCGGACATCCTGGTCGAGTTCCTGAAGACCTGGGACGCGCTCGCCAAGGAAGAGAGCGAGAAGAACCCGTTCTTCAAGAAGGTGCTCGATTCGCAGCGCGCCTACGCGGCCGTGGTGGTGCCGGCGAAGCGCTTCTACTTCCCGCCCTATTCGTTCGCCGCGAACTACTACTTCCCCGAGAAGGGCGCGGCGCCCGCCGCGAAGGCCGCCAAGAAGTGAGGTAGCGCGCGCCGGGGCGCCGTCCGCGCCTCCCCGGCGCGACAGAAGAAGAGCCCGCCGCGCATTCGCCGCGGCGGGCCGCATTCCGCAGAGGCTTCGAGGGGAGCAGGTGCATGGCCGAGCAGTCGCCCAGTCTCATCGCGATCGTCCGGGCGATCGACAAGTTCACCGACACCACCGGGGGCTGGATCGCGTGGCTGAGCGTGCCGCTCGTGTTCGCGGTGAGCTACGAGGTGATCTCGCGCTACTTCTTCCACGCGCCGACGATCTGGTCGTTCGACGTCACCTTCATGCTGTACGGCACGATCTTCATGCTCGGCGCGGCTTACGCGCTGCACAAGGGCGCCCACATCCGCACCGACTTCTTCTGGGAGCGCTGGTCGATCAAGACCAAGGGGACGATCGACGCGATCGCGTACATCGCATTCTTCTTCCCGGCGCTGATCATGTTCTTCTTCGTGAGCGCGCACGAGGCCTGGTACGCGTTCGAGATCGGCGAAACCTCCGAGCAGACCCCCTGGCGCCCGATCCTGTGGCCGTTCAAGATGGTCGTTCCCCTCGCCTGCCTGCTGCTGCTGATCCAGGGGGTGTCGGAGACGATCAAGAGCGTCTACGCCGCGCGCACCGGCATCGAGCTCGAGCACAAGGAAAAGGTGGAAGTATGAGCCACCCGACGAGGGGCCCCGCGCCGTGCGCGGGGATCGGCGGCAGGGCGAATGCTTCCAGCCGCCGACGCTCTGGCAGCGATTCCATGCCGAACGTGCCGGAGGCGGCAGGTCCTAGCGCAAGCCACGCTCCGCGGCCCAACGCGAGGGAGGCTCTCCAATGAGCGGCGGGGCGGCTCTCGGCCTGATCATGCTGATCGTGATGATCGGCGCGATCTTCATCGGCTTCCCGATCAGCTTCACGCTGCTCTTCCTCGCGCTCACTTTCGGCTACTTCGGCCTCGGCGCGGTGGTCTTCGACCTCGCGTACTTCCAGACCATCGGGATGATGAAGGAGGAGCTGCTCGCGGCCGTCCCGCTCTTCATCTTCATGGGCTTCCTCACCGAGCAGGCCGGATTGATGGAGCGGCTGTTCACCGCCTTCCGGTTGCTGCTCGCGCCGATCCGCGGCGCGCTCTTCTTGGTGGTCATCCTCACCGCGGCGGTGTTCGCGATGGCGACGGGGATCGTGGGGGCCGCGGTGACGGTGCTCGGCATCATGGCCTCGCCGATCATGATCAAGACCGGCTACGACGCGAAGCTGGCGGCCGGCGCGATCACCGCCGGCGGCACGCTCGGCATCCTGATCCCGCCCTCGGTCATGCTGATCGTGATGGGGCCGGTGCTCGGCGTGTCGGTCGCCGACCTCTACGCAGCCGCGTTCGGGCCGGGCTTCCTGCTCGCGGGCCTCTACCTCGCGTACCTGCTCGTGCGCAGCTTCCTCAACCCGAAGCTCGGCCCGCCGGTGCCGAAAGAGGAGCGGGTTCACTCGGTCGTGGTCATCCTCAAGGAGGTCGTGCTCGGCGTCCTGCCCCTGATCGGCCTGATCGCCGCCACGCTCGGCTCGATCCTCGCCGGCTGGGCGACCCCGACCGAGGCGTCCGGCATCGGGGCGCTCGGCGCGATGCTGCTCGCGATCGCCTACCGCAAGGCGACGCTCGCGGGCCTCAAGCGCGCGCTGCTCAGCACGATGGCGACCTCGAGCATGGTGCTGTTCCTCGCGGTGACGTCCAACATCTTCGGCGCGGTGTTCGCGCGCCTCGGCACCGCGAACTGGATCACCGAAACCCTGCTTGCGCTCCCGCTGCCGCCGATCGCGATGCTGCTGATGGTCGTCGTGCTGATCTTCCTGCTCGGCTGGCCGTTCGAGTGGCCGGCGATCATCCTGGTGTTCCTGCCGATCTTCTACCCGGTGGTGAAGGCGCTCGAGTTCGACCTCGTCTGGTTCGGCGCCCTGGTGGCGGTCGTGCTGCAGACCGCGTTCCTCTCGCCGCCGGTGGCGATGAGCGCCTACTACCTGAAGCAGGTGGTCAAGGACTGGTCGCTCGCGACGATCTACAAGGGCATGTTCGAGTTCATGATCCTGCAGTGCATCGCGATCACGCTGATCATCGTCTTCCCGCAGATCGCGACCGCTTTCCCCGAGTACCTGCAGAAGGTGGCGCGCGAGGCGCCGGTCGAGCGGGTGATCGACGACGCGGAAAGCCTCGAGAAGGACCCGCTGATGCAGCTGGAGGAAGGGGCGCGGTCCGATCAAGGATCCCTCGAGCCCGGGGAGCCGAAGCCGGACGACGCCAAGAAGTAGCGGCGGGGGCGAACGCGCGCGGAGGGGCCGCGCCGCCGGGCGCCGCCCCGCCGGCCTTGCAGGGGCACCATGAAGATCACCGCCGTCGAAACCGTCCAGGTCGGCGAGTTCCCGAACTGCCTCTGGGTGCGGATCCACACCGACGAGGGCCTGGTCGGGCTCGGCGAGACCTTCTACGCGGTCGAGCCGGTCGCCGCGTACGTGCACGAGACCGCCACACCGTATCTCCTGGGCAAGGACCCGCTCGAGATCGAGAAGCACAGCCGCAACTTCATGTACTCGTATCTCGGCGCAAGGAGCGTCGGGGTGGAGATGCGCGCCGCCTCGGCGATCGACATCGCGCTCTGGGACCTCTTCGGCAAGGCCGCCGGGCAGCCGGTCTACCAGCTCCTCGGCGGACGCTCGCGCGACCGCATTCGCGTCTACAACACCTGCGCCGGCTACCAGTACGTGCGTGCCCGCCCGACGCAGACCACCGCGAACTTCGGCCTGCCGTCGAAGCGCCGCAAGGACCGCCCGTACGAGGACCTGGACGCGTTCCTCCACCGCGCCGACGAGCTGGCGCTCTCCCTGAAGAGCGAGGGCTACCAGGGCATGAAGATCTGGCCGTTCGACGCCTATGCCGAGGCCTCGAACGGGACGCGCATCACCAAGGCCGAGCTGAGGAAGGCGCTGCTGCCGTTCGAGAGGATTCGCAAGGGCGTCGGCGAGGACATGGACATCCACGTCGAGTTCCATTCGCTGTGGGACCCGCCCACCGCGATCGAGATCGCCAAGGCCCTCGAACCGTTCGACCCGTACTGGTTCGAGGATCCGCTGAAGATGCTCAACCTCGACGCGCTCGCCGACTACGCGCGGCGCACGAACGTGCGCGTCACCGCGAGCGAGCGCATCGGCACGCGCTGGGGCTTCCGCGAGCTGCTCGAGAAGCGCGCGGTGAGCGTGGTCATGTTCGACATCGCGTGGTGCGGCGGGCTCTCGGAGGCGCGCAAGATCGCCGCCATGGCCGAAGCGTACGAGTTGCCGGTCGCGCCGCACGACTGCACCGGGCCGGTCGGGCTCGCCGCGGCCGTGCATCTGTCGCTGCACTGCCCGAACGCGCTCGTCCAGGAGATGGTCCGCGCGTTCTACTTCGACTGGTACCAGGACCTCGTGACGCAGCTCCCGCCGGTGAAGAAGGGGTTCATCGAGGCGCCGCCGGGCCCCGGCCTCGGCACCGACCTGCGCCCCGAGGTGCTCAAGCGCAAGGACGCGCGGATCCGCGTCACGCGACGCGCGCATTGACACCCGGGGGGGCGGGTTCCTACCATCCTCGCACCGCTCTTTCCAAGACCGGCTCTAGACTCATTCCACGGAGAACCGCGATGACCCACCCCGCTCTGAAACCCCTCGTGGCGAGCCTCGCCGCCGCGGCGCTCGTGGCCGGCCTCGCCGGCCCCGCGGCGGCCCAGGCGCCCGCCGGCCGCACGCTCAAGATGCAGTCGACCTGGCCCGCGAGCCTGACGCTGCAGGACAACTTCCGCTTCTTCGCCGAGCGCGTCGACAAGCTGACCAGCGGGCAGCTCAAGATCGAGACGATGGCGGCAGGCCAGGTGGTACCGGCGTTCGAAATCCTGGACGCGACGTCGAAGAAGGTGATCGACGGCGGGCACGGGGTGTCCTACTACTGGGTCGGCAAGAACAAGGCGGCGACGCTGTTTTCGTCGACGCCGGCCGGCCCGTTCGGCATGGACACCATGGACTTCATGGGCTGGATGTACGAGGGCGGCGGCCTCGACATGTACTGGGAGTTCTACCAGAAAGAGATCAAGCTGAACCTCGTCGCCTTCCCGATCCTGCCGGCAGGCCCGCAGGCGTTCGGCTGGTTCAAGCGGCCGATCAAGAACCTCGCCGACTTCAAGGGCATGAAGTGCCGGCAGACCGGCATCGTCGCGGAGATCTTCCAGAAGATGGGGATGCAGACGGTGAACATGCCCGGCGGCGAGATCGTGCCCTCGGCGCAGCGCGGCGTGATCGACTGCGCCGAGTGGGTCGGCGGCGTGGAGGACCTGCGCCTCGGCCTGCCGCAGGTCTGGAAGTTCCACTACACCCCGGGCATGCACGAGCCGAGCGTGGTCGGCGAGCTGATCATCAACTCCGAGGTGTGGGCGAGCCTGCCGCCGCAGAACCAGGAGGCGATCCGGTCGGCGACCACCGAGACGTTCCTGCGCTGGTGGGTGAAGTGGCAGAAGCAGAACGCCGACGCGATCGAGGAGATGCGCACCAAGCACGGCACGCAGATCCTGCGCACGCCGCCCGACGTCCTGATCGCGTTCCTGAAGGCGTGGGACGAGATCGCGGCCGAGGAGTCGGCGAAGAACCCGTTCTTCAAGAAAGTGCTCGACTCGCAACGGGCCTACGCGGCGAAAGTGGTGCCGGCGAAACGCTTCATGTTCCCACCGTACTCGTTCGCGGCGAACTACTACTTCCCCGAAACGACGAAGCCCGCAGCGGCGGCGGCGAAGAAGTAGCCCGATCGCAGCGGTCCGCCGGGGCGAACGCCCCGGCGGCGAGGAGAAACCGGGCCGCGCGCCCGGTTTTCTTTTTTCGCTCGCGATCGTCTCGCGCCATGCACGCCCGTGGAGGCGATGCGCGCGCACGGTTGACGGAAGTCAACCGGATGCCAGCCCACGCGGCTAGGATGCGGTTGGAGCGCGAAGCGCAGGGTTGACCGCACTCCGGGCACGGTCATTCGTCCGTGCCAATTGCCGCGCCGGTCGCGCGCGACCGGCGCGCGCGATGCAGCACCTCCGAGGAGCCACGCGATGCGCACGTTCGCGCCGGATCCACAGACCCCCGGCCCCAGCGGGCCGACCCCCCGAACGCGGTACGCTTGCTGGCTGCGAGACATGGCGCACGCCGGCTCGGCCCTGCTCCGGTCGACGCTCTGCGGAGTCGCGATGCTCGCCATTGCGGTCGCGCCGGCGGCGGCCCCCGCGGCGGAGGACGGCAAGTCCGCCGCGTTCCCGTCCCGCGCCCTCGTGCTCGAGATCGACGGGCCGATCGGTCCGGCGACCGCCGATTACGTCGAGCGGGGACTGAAGCGCGCGGCCGCCGAGGGCGTGGCGATCGTCGTCCTGCGCATCGACACGCCGGGCGGCCTCGACACGTCGATGCGCCAGATCATCCAGGCGATCCTGGCCTCGCGGGTGCCGGTGGCCGCGTTCGTGGCCCCGCAGGGCGCGCGCGCGGCGAGCGCCGGCACGTTCATCGCGTATGCGAGCCACTTTGCGGCCATGTCCCCCGGGACGAACCTCGGCGCCGCGACGCCGGTGGCGATCGGCCTGCCGGGCGGCGCGCCCGAACGCGAGTCGCCGAAGGCGCCCGCGAAAGCCGACGACAAGGACGCGAAGGCGCCGGCCGGGCCGGCCAACGCGATGACGGCCAAGCAGCTGAACGACGCTGCGGCGTACATTCGCGGTCTCGCGCAGATGCGCGGCCGCAACGCGGACTGGGCCGAGCGGGCGGTGCGCGAGGCCGCGAGCCTGCCAGCCGTCGAGGCGCTGCGCGAAGGCGTCATCGACCTCATCGCGGCCGACGTGCCCGACCTCCTCGCGCAGCTCGACGGCCGCGAGGTCAAGCTGCCGGGCGCGACCGTGCGCCTCCAGGTGGCCGGCGCCCGGATCGACACCGTCGCGCCCGACGCCCGCACCCGCTTCCTCCAGGTGATCACCAACCCGAGCGTCGCGCTGATCCTGATGATGATCGGCATCTACGGGCTGTTCTTCGAGTTCAGCTCGCCGGGTTTCGGCCTGCCGGGGATCGTCGGCGCGATCTGCCTATTGCTCGCGCTCTTCGCGTTCCAGTTGCTGCCGGTGAGCTATGCCGGCCTGGGGTTGATCGCGCTCGGGGTGGCGCTCATGGTTGCGGAGGCGTTCCTGCCCGGCTTCGGGCTCCTCGGTGTCGGCGGGATCGTGGCGTTCGTGATCGGCGGCGTCCTGCTGTTCCGCACCGAGGTGCCGGGATTCGGCGTGCCGATGCCGCTCATCGTCGCGCTCGCCGTGTCCACCGGCGGCTTCGTGCTGCTCGTCGCGCGGCTCGCGCTCCGCGCGCGCCAGCGCCCGGTCGCGAGCGGGCGGGAGGAGCTCGTGGGCGCGCGCGGCGAGGTCATCGAGGCGGCGGGCACCGACGGCTGGGCGAGCGTCCACGGCGAGCGCTGGCGCATCCGCGCGCGCGGGCCGCTCGCAGCGGGCGATCACGTGCGCGTCACGAGCGTCGAGGGGCTGCTGCTCGACGTGGAGCGCGATTCGACCACCCCTGAAGGAGGCTGACCATGCTGCTCGACTTCAACATCGGCCTGGGCGGCGCGCTGCTGCTCGTCGTCGTCCTCGTCATCGCCTCGCTGCGCATCCTGCGCGAGTACGAGCGCGCGGTCGTCTTCCTGCTCGGCCGCTTCTGGAAGGTGAAGGGCCCCGGTCTCATCGTGATCGTCCCGGGAATCATGCAGATGGTGCGGGTCGACCTGCGCGTGGTCACGATGGACGTTCCCACCCAGGACGTGATCTCGCACGACAACGTGTCGGTCAAGGTGAACGCGGTGGTCTACTTCCGCGTGGTCGAGCCCGACCGGGCGATCATCCAGGTCGCCAACTTCCTGATGGCGACCAGCGAGCTCGCGCAGACCACGCTGCGCGCGGTGCTCGGCAAGCACGAGCTGGACGAGATGCTCTCCGAGCGCGAGAAGCTCAATCTCGACGTGCAGAAGATCCTGGATGCGCAGACCGACGCCTGGGGCATCAAGGTGACCAACGTCGAGATCAAGCACGTCGACCTGAACGACTCGATGGTGCGCGCGATCGCGCGCCAGGCCGAGGCCGAGCGCGAGCGGCGCGCCAAGATCATCCACGCCGAAGGCGAGCTGCAGGCCTCGGCGAAGCTGCTCGAGGCGGCGCAGATGCTCGCGCAGGCGCCGCAGGCGATGCAGCTGCGTTACCTGCAGACGCTGACCCAGATCGCCGGCGACAAGAGCTCGACGATCGTGTTCCCGCTGCCGATCGAGCTGATGGCGCATCTGCGCTCGGGCGCGGCCGTGCCCGGCGAAGGGACTCGCTCGTGAGCGCGCCGGGCCGCCCCAAGCGCTCACACCCGAGCGCACTTCGCGCGAGGGTAGCCCAGTGAGCCATCGCGTTCTGCTCGCGGTCGACGGCTCGCCGGCCAGCGACAGGGCCACCCAGTACGTGGTCCGGTTGGCCGAGCGCATGCCGCGCGTCGCGGTCGTTGCGGTCAACGTCCAGCCGGAGGTGCACTCGGGCTGGATCCGGCGGTTTCTCTCCCAGGCGCAGATCGACGCCGCGCTGCGTGCCTGGGGCGAGGAGGCGCTCGCCGGGACGCGTGCCCGGCTCGAGGAGGAAGGTATCGAGGTGACCACGCAGGTCGCCGTTGGTCACCCCGGCGAGGTGATCGACTCGGTCGTGCGGGCCACCCGGTGCGACGAGATCGCGATGGGGTCGCGGGCCCGGGCGTCCCTCGGCGCATTCGTGCTCGGTTCGGCGGCGGCCGATACGCTCGAGCGCACGACCGTCCCGGTCACCCTACTGCGCGAGGCCGTGTATCCGGAGCACCTGTACCGCAAGGTCCTGCTGGCGCTGGATGGGTCGGCGGCGGCGCTGCGCGCGGCGCAGCTCGTTGCCGCGCGTGCCGCACGGCTCGGCGGCGCGTTCGACGTGGTCGCGCTCAACGTACAGCCCGCAGTCGAGCACTGGCACCGCAGCGCCACCGCAGTGGATGCTGAGGTCGCCGAGGTGGCGGCGCGCGCGGAGGCCGCATGTCGCGGCGCAGGTGAGGCGGCGGCGCAGTCGGGCGCGAAGGTCGTATTCGAGGTGCGCCACGGCGATCCGGCGAAGGTCATTGCCGAAGAGGCCGCGCGACGCGGCTGCGACCTGATCGTGATGGGTACGCGCGGGGCGGGCGCGCTCGGCGGTCTGATCCTGGGCTCGGTCGCGTTCAAGACCCTTCACGTCACCGGACTGCCGGTCACGCTGGTCAAGTGAGTCGTGCCGGCCGCTGCGAGGCCGTCCGAATGGCGATCTCCGGCGTGCGGCGCTACCGGACCACGACCGCCGGGCAGTCGGCCTGCGCGAGGACGAACTTCGCGACCGAGCCGAGCACGAGCTCGCGAACGGGATTGAGTCCGCGCGTGCCCAGCAGGATCAGGTCCGCCCCGAGCTCGCGCGCCCTCGCGACGATCGCCTCTGCCGGGGCCCCGTCGATGATCTCCACCTGCGCGACCCGGCCCGCGCGCTCGATCGCCTCGCGCGCCGCGCGCAGCGCCTCGTGCGCGCCAACCGCCGACCAGTGCGCGACGAGCGCCTCGCGCGGGCCGAGCAGCTCTTCCACGTACAGGAGCGGGGCCTGGACGTTGACGACGTACAACTCCGCCGACGGGGCCTCCGCACACAGCCTGAGGGCGTAGTCGACGGCGCGCAGGCTCGGCGCCGAGCCGTCGACCGCGACCAGGAGCTTGAGCGCGGGCGGAGCGTTCACTTGACCAGCGTGACCGGAAGATGGGCGAGGCGGATGACCTGCGACGACACCGAGCCGAGCGCGAGGCTCGCCAGCGGGCCGAGGCCGCGCCGCCCCATCACGATGCCGTCGCAACCGTACTCGGCGGCGGCGACGACGATCGCGTCCGCCGCGTCGCCAGTCGCCGCGCGCACGCTTGCGGGGACGCCCGCCTCGACGAGCAGCTTCTGGGCCGCGCCGAGCGCCTTGGCGGCGGCGACGGCATGCGCTTCGAGCGTGACCTCAGCGGGCGCGATCGACCCCACCTCGCCCGACATCACCGGCGGCTGGACATTGATGACGGCTGCCTCGACGCGGACGCCGCGGCGCGCGAGGTCGATCACGTGCCGCACGGCGCGAAGCGCGTTCTCCGAACCGTCCACGGCGATCAGTAGCTTGAGCATCTTCTCCGTCTACCGGCGCTGCACCGGCGAAGGTTAAGTCCATCGGCCGGCGCGAACTTGACCCAGCGCAAATCCCGCGGACGGCCCCCAACAGGCGCCGTAGGGACGCCGTCCAACCGCCGCGGACCCGACAGATCGGGTTCGATTCGGGTGTTCGCCGTCCAGCCGGACGATGCAGGACTCTCTCGATGGGGAGGTCGCGCGCCTCGAGCAGATCAAGCGAGGCCCGACCTGAGGTCCTGCACCGCGCCCGCGTCGCTCACTGCGCGAGCCTGCCGCACCACGCCTCGATCGCTTCCCGAACCGCCTCGGGCTTCTCGGTCAGCGGCCAGTGGTAGGCATCGACGAGCTGGATCTCGAAATGCGGGAGCGCGCCGAGCAGCCGCGCGGTCGCCTCGAGGTCGGTGAACGTGATCCCCTTGGAGAGTAGCGCAAGCACCGGCGCAGCGATCGCGGCGAGCGGCGGGAGCGGGCGCACCAGCTCGATGACGTCCTGCAGGTAGGTGACGGTCGGGACGAACGCGAGGTCCGCGAGCGGGGAGCCGTAGCGGCGCACGAAGGCCTCGTCTCGGCCGGCGGCGAGGAGGTCCTTGCGCGCCGCTTCGTCGAGCTTGCGGAGGTCGAGCGCCGGCAGGCGGCGCCGGTGCAGGCCGAGGCGGTTGGCGAGACGAATCGCACCGCAGAACGCCTGCGCGAGCGGCGCGCAGCGGGCAAGCCAGCGCATGCGGCCGCGCAAGGCCGGCGAGAGGGTCGGGTCGATGAGCACGAGTCCCGCGGCGCGCGCCGGGTAACGCGCGGCGAAGTGCGCCGCGAGGTTCCCGCCGAGGCTGTGGCCGATCAGCACCGCCTGCCCATAGCCCTCGGCATCGAGGAGCGCCAGGAGGTCGTCGCTCCAGCGCTCCATTCCGATCGCGGTGCGCGTGAGTGACCCGGCGTGGCCGCGCAGGTCCACGCGGAGCAGGTCCCACGACGGGGCGAGTGCGGTGTGCTCGACGAACTCCGACCACCGCGTGAGGTTGCTCGCGACGCCGTGGAGCAGGACGAGCGGCGGGCGGCTGCCGCCCGAGCGCGAGAGCCGGTAGTGGAGCGCAACGCCTCCGACCACCAGCGTGCGGTCGACCTCCATCCTGCTACGGGACGATGCGCGCTTGCCGCGAGCGCGTGCAGAGCCGCACGAACATTCTTCGCTGTCCACCACGTCGTGGAATCCGTGCACGCAGCGGGACGACGCGGTCCAAGCGCTGCAGACCCGGATGATGAGGCTCGATACCGGCGCTCACTGTGAAGCAGGATGTTGCGGTGCGCAACCGCCCTCGCACCGTCGATGTCGGAGCACGGAGACCCTGCGCGAGCGCATCAAGCCGCTGCGGCATATCGCGGGCTTCGGAGAACTGGTTGCGCGGGAGTTCGCGCTCGGGCCACGCCACCCCGACCGCGCCCGCGCAGCAAAGTTCCCGACGTTCGTGGCCCGGTGGTTGGGGGCGGGTGGCTGCGCGCTCGCGCGGTCCCTTCGGCCGATCGAACGACGCGGACGCCCCAGTGCGCGCGTTTGACACCTGTCAATGCCGCGAGCGATGCGCCCGGTAGATTTGCCTTAACAAGAAGAACGAACTCCCAACGTCCATCAAACGAGGAGATACGGATGACGACCACCGAAACCGTCGCGCCGGCCGAGAACAGGTCGCGCACCCTGCGGCGTGCCCTCCTGCGAGCCGAGGCGGCTGAGCAAGCGCCGGAGCCGCTTCCGCAAGGCGCCGTTCCACCCGAAGAACGCGATCGGATGATCGCCGAGGCGGCGTACTTCCGCGCCGAGCAGCGCGGTTTCGCCCCTGGTGCCGAACTCGACGATTGGCTCGAGGCCGAGATCGAGGTCGCGCACTTGCTCGGGGGTGAGAAGCCCGACGAGGTTTCGTCCTGAGTCGACCCCGCGACTTAGGAGAGGTGGTCGCCGCGGACAGGCGGTCGGCCCTTTGACACCGGTCAAGTCCGCAGTGCCCGAGCCCCGTAACGTAGGGTCCGGGCAGTTCGTGGGTCGCGCGTGCGGCGCCTGAGGCGGCCGCAGGAGTGCTGGGCGCCCTCGAGCGAGGCCATCGACTAGAACCTGCCGCGCAACCGACCGACAACCGCCATGAGCGAGCTACTCGAGCAGAACCGATCGCGCGGGCTGACGAGCGCCGAGGCGCAGCGCCGCCTCGCGCGCCACGGCCGCAACGCGCTCCCCGAGCCCGCGCCGACGTCGCTATGGCGGCGGTTCCTGCAGCAGTTCCGGAGCGCGCTGATCTACATCCTGCTGTTCGCGCTCGTCGTCGATCTCGGCATCTGGGTCTACGAAGGCGCGCAAGGCGTTCCCGTCGAGTCGATCGCCATCGGCCTGATCCTGGCGCTCAACGCCGGTCTCGGGACGTACCAGGAGAGCAAGGCCGAAGCGGCGCTCGCGCGCCTGAAAGCGCTCGCGGTTGCGCAAGTCTGGACGCTGCGCGACGGCGCGCTCGTCCACCTGCCGAGCGCCGAGCTCGTGCCGGGCGACCTCGTGCGCATCGAGGCGGGGGACCGGGTTCCCGCCGACGGCACCCTCCTTGAGGGCGAGGGGGTCATGGTCGACGAGTCGATCCTCACCGGGGAGTCCGTGCCGGTCGACAAGGCGCCGGGCGCGGAGCTATTCAGCGGCACGCTGCTCGTGCGCGCGAAGGGCTACGTGGAGGTGACGCGCACCGGGTCGGCGAGCGCGATGGGGCGGCTTGCCACCATGATCGGGACCATCCAGGCCGAGAAGACGCCGCTCGAGCGCCGGCTGCACGTCTTCGGCGGGCAGATCGCCAAGGCGGTCGTCGCGCTCGCCGTCGTGCTCGTCGTCGGAGGCCTGTTCGTGGAGGGGGTCGACCGCCTCGGCCACGTGTTCATCTTCGCGGTCGCGCTCGCGGTCGCGGCGATCCCGGAAGGGCTGCCGGCGGTGCTCACGCTGACCCTCGCGCTCGGCGTGGAGCGCATGGCGAAGCGCAAGGCGATCGTGCGGCGCCTGTCCGCCGTCGAGGCGCTCGGATCGGTGACCGTGATCGCGACCGACAAGACCGGCACGCTCACCGAGAACCGCATGTACGTGAAGGGCCTCGACTCGCCGGACCCGGCGCGCGCGGTGCGCGCGATGGTGCACGCGAACGACGCGGAAGTGGCGACCGGGGCGGGCGATCCGCTCGAGATCGCCCTCCTGGAGTATGCGCAGGGGCAGGCGCTCGATCCCGCGGCCCTCGGTCGCGAGTGCCCGCGGGAGTCGAGCCGGCCGTTCGACAGCACCTACAAGTTCATGCGTGCGACGGTGCGCGAAGCCGGCGCGACGGCGAGCTATCTCAAAGGGGCGCCGGAGGTGATCCTCGCGCGCTGCCGCTTGACCGCGGCCGAGCGGAAGGCCTGGGAGGAGCGTGCCGAGCGGCACGCGGCCGAGGGGGCGAGGGTGCTTGCCCTGGCGTGCGGTGCCGGCGAGGTGGAGGCCGATCTCGATCTGCTCGGGCTCGTGCTGCTCTGGGATCCGCCGCGGGCGGAAGTCCCCGCCGCCATGCGGCAGGCGCAGGCAGCGGGCATCCGGGTGGTGATGATCACCGGTGATCACCCGGGGACGGCGCTCGCCGTGGCGCGCGCGGTCGGCATCGCCCCGACGGGGGTGCTCACCGGCGCCGAGGTCGAGCGGCTCAGCCGGGAGGAGCTGCGCGAGCAGGTGCGCACCTGCAACGTGTTCGCGCGCGTCGCGCCCGAGCACAAGCTGCGGCTGGTCGAGGCGCTCAGGGAGGCGGGCGAGGTCGTCGCGGTGACCGGCGACGGCGTCAACGACGCTCCCGCGCTCAAGCGCTCCGACGTCGGCGTCGCGATGGGGCAGCGCGGCAGCGACGTCTCCCGCGAGGTCGCCGACCTCGTGCTGATGGACGACAACTTCGCCACGATCGTCGCGGCGATCGAGGAGGGGCGCAGCATCTACGAGAACATCCAGAAGTTCATCCGGTTTCTGTTCTCGACCAACGTCGCGCTGGTGCTGCTGGTCGTGCTGGGCCTGGGCGCCTCCTGGCTCTTCGGGGTGCAGGACGTGGCGGGGGGGCTGTTCCTGCCGCTGACGGCGGTGCAGCTGCTCTGGATCAATGTCATCGCCGACGGGCCCCCGGCGCTCGCGCTGGCGCTCGACCGCAATCCCGGCGTGATGGCGCAGCGGCCGCGCGATCCGGCCGCGCCGCTCCTCGACCGCGCCTCGTTGCAGTTCATTCTCGTGACCGGGGCGGTCAAGGCGCTCGTCGGCGTGCTGATCCTCGTCCTGCTGCCGCGCTTCGCGTACGGGCCGGCGGCGACGCGCACGGCGGTCTTCCTCTACGAATCGCTCGCGCAGCTCGTGTTCGCCTACCCGGCACGGCGGATCACGGTCCGCCCGCTGCGCAACACGGCGCTCCACGTCGCGATCGTGCTCGGCGCGGGGCTCCAGCTCGCCACGATCACGGTTCCCGCGCTGCGCGAGCTCCTCGCACTCGAGCCGCTCGACGCGCGCGCGATACTGGCGGTCGCGGCCGGGGTCCTCGCGAGCTGGGGCGCGGCGGAGCTGCTGAGCCGCCGGCAGCGTGGCTCGGTGCGACACGTCGTCCAACCCGCTGGAGGTTGACGATGGCGCACATCGGGAAGATCCTGGTCGCAACCGATTTCTCCGGCGCGGCGAATGCGGCGGTCAAACGCGCCGCAAACCTTGCGCACGACCTGAGGGCGGCACTGCACCTTGCCCACATCGTCGAGGTAGGCCTGCTCGACTGGCTCCGCGAGCTCGCGCCAGGAGCGAGCACCGGGGAGGAGCCGCCGGTCGTTTCGCAAGCGCGGATTCGCCTGAGCGAGATCGCGCGGCTCCTCGAGCAGCACTTCTCGATCCGCGCCGAGGTCTGCGTTGCCGCCGGCGTCCCTCACACGGAGATCGTGGCGCAGGCCCGCGCCATCGCGGCCGACCTTCTTGTCGTCGGGGCGCGCGGCTTGCATTCCTACCGCGACATCTTCCTCGGCTCGACCGCCTCCCGGGTCGTCCGACTGGCCACCGGCCCGGTGCTCGTGGTCCGTAACGGGGACACCGACGACTACCAGGGGATGCTCGTCGCGAGCGATCTCTCGGCTCGGGCAAGGCGCCTGATCGAGCTCGCGCTCGCGCTCGCGCCGGGCGCGCACATCGAGGTGCTGCACGTGCTCGAGGTCCCGACGGAAGGGGCGCTCGAGGTTCTCGGCCTCGGCGCCGAGGCATCGCAGGCGGCGCGAGAGCGCGGCCTTGAAAGCGCGCGGCACCAGCTCTCGGCGCTGCTCACCGGCTTGGGCGGGGCAGCTCAGTTGCAGGCGGTGGTCGAGGCGGGGCGCCCGGCGCAGGTCGTGCTCGAGCGCGCCGTGCGGATGAAGCACCGTCTCGTCGTGGTCGGCAAGCAGGGCGAGTCGACCCGTGAGCCGGGGCTGCTGGGAACCGTCGCGAAGCACGTCGTCGACGATGCGCTGTGCGATGTGCTCGTCACCGACTGACCGGCGCTCCGGGTTGCCATCGAGCCGGGTTGTGGAGAGGGACTGAAGTTTGCCGGTGCGGCGCTGTGCAACCGCCGCGACCGAACTGACTTTCTGCCGCGGCGCGATGAGCGCGCCCGGGGCACGACAGAGGAGGCGCGCATGAAGCACGAAAGCGACCGCTCGCCCGAGTCCGCGGATCCATGGCGCATCGCCGAGCGCCGCTTTCCGGCTCAGGGGACGCTGGCCGACAGGCTCAGGTTCCTGGTCGGCTACGCCGTGCTCGCGACCTCGCACCTCAACACCCAGCCCTGGCGGTTCCGCGTCGGCGCCGGGGAGCTGGACCTCTTCGCCGACCCGAGCCGCGCGCTTCCCGTCGCCGATCCCGACGGGCGCCTGCTCACCATCGGCTGTGGCGCGGCGCTGTTCAACCTGTACACGGCAGCCCACGCGTTCGGGCTGGCGACCCGAGTACGCACGCTCCCCGACCCCGCCCGTCCCGACTGGCTGGCGCATCTGGAGGTCAGCGGCGAGTGCGCGCCGACCGATCGTGACGAGGCGCTTCTCGCCGCCATGAGGACGCGGCACACGCACCGCGGTGAGCTCGACCCCGGCGAGCCTTCACCCTCGCTGCTGCGGGCAGTCGCCGAAGCGGTCGCTCGGCATCGAGCCGTTCTGACATTCGTCAGAGGCGATGGCCTGCGCGAGTCGGTCGCCGACCTCGTCGGCGAAGCGGAGGCCGCGCTGTGGTCGAACGACGCCTTCTGCGAAGAGCGCGACCGGTGGCTGTTCGACCGGATTTCGCCGCGGCGGGACGGCATCCCGCGTGCGCTCGTCGACAACCCGACTCGTGACCCCGGTTTCGCCGTGCCGGAATGGTCGATCGCCGTCGGCGCGGGGCCCACCCCCGCAAGCCACGCGGCGCGTCAGGCGAAGCTCGCCGGTACGGGCGGGATCCTCGCCGTGCTCGGAACCGAGGGGGATGGACCCGGCGATTGGCTTGCGGCCGGGCAAGGGCTCAAGCACGGAGTACTGCTCGCCCGCGGCGCGGGCATCTGGGCGGCCTATCACGCCCAGCCCACGCAACTGCCGGCGTTCCGGCGGCGGCTGAGCGAACTGCTCCCGGGTAAGGCGCATCCGCAGATGCTGATCCGGCTCGGCCACGGCTATGCGCCGCCGCAGACGCCCCGGCGCCCCGTGTCCGAGGTGCTGGTTTCGGGATAGAAGGTGATGAAACACGCAGCGAGCAACGCGCGCCATCTGGGATCGCGGTCGCCGCATCCCTTGGCGGGAAAAGCATGCGCGGTCGCCTCGATCCCTGGCGCGGGGCGCTCGATCGCCCGCCTGTCCGCCGCCGAGGATTGGAGACGATGGAGCGCGGCGCGAACCCTGCTCGAGCCCCTGCGCACCCCGGATACAGCGCGATGCCGGCGCTCTCGATGAGCAGCACGCTCCCGTCGTTCCTGCCGCGCGCGCGCCTCCAAGACCTCCTCGACGCGCTGCGCGCCGCGGGCTACGGCTGCGTCGGGCCGCGCGTGCGCGACGGCGCGATCGTGTTCGAACCGATCGAGTCGACGGACGACCTGCCGCACGGCGCGCGGGACCGGCAGGCGCCCGGCGAGTACCGCCTCGAGCGCACCGCGGAGCCGCGCTGCTTCGCGTGGGCGGTCGGCCCGCAGGCGCTCAAGCCGCTCGTCTTCGCGCCGCGCGAGTCTCTGTGGCGCGCCGAGCGCGACGCGGACGGCGCGCTGCAGTTCGTCGAGGTGCCCGCGCCGGTCGCGCCGACCGCGGTGATCGGCGTGCGCGCCTGCGACCTCGCCGCGCTCGCGCTGCAGGACCGGCACTTCCTCGAGCGAGCCGCGCCGGATCCGCACTACGCCGCGCGGCGCCGGGCGCTCTTCCTCGTCGCGGTCCACTGCAGCCACCCCGCCGCGACCTGCTTCTGCGCGTCGACCGGCGACGGCCCGCGCGCCGCCTCGGGCTTCGACGTCGCGCTCGCGGAGCTCGACGACGGCTTCCTCGCCGAGGAGGGCAGCGCGCGCGGCGCGGCGCTCCTCGCCGGGCTGAAGCTCGAGCCGGCACGGGCGAGCGCGATCGAGCAGGCGCGCGCGGAGAGCGAGCGTGCGGCGGCCGCTCAGGCGCGCCGCCTGCCCGGCCGCGACCTGCGCGACGCGCTGATGGCGAACCTGGACCACCCGCGCTGGGAGGCGGTCGCGCAGCGCTGCCTCGCCTGCACGAACTGCACGTCGGTGTGCCCGACCTGCTTCTGCCACGCGCAGCACGCCGCGCCCGACCTCGACGGGCTCGCGTCGGCGCAGGTGCGCGAGTGGGACTCGTGCTTCTCGCCCGGGCACGGCTACATCCACGGCTGGCCGGTGCGCCCGGACGCGCGCACGCGCTATCGCCAGTGGCTCGTCCACAAGCTCGGCACCTGGCACGACCAGTACGGGCGCAGCGGCTGCGTGGGCTGCGGGCGCTGCATCGCCTGGTGCCCCGCCGCCATCGATCTCACCGCAGAGGCGGCGGCGATTTGCGGGGGCGCGCCGTGAACCCGCTACTTCCGCTCGAGGCCGAGGTCGCCGAGCGTATCCAGGAATCCCCGACCATCGTCACGCTGCGGCTGCGCCTCGTCGACCCGCAGGCGCGCGCGCGCTACCGCTTCGCGCCCGGCCAGTTCAACATGCTCTACGCCCACGGCGTCGGCGAGGTGCCGGTGTCGCTGTCCTCCGACCCGCACGAGCCGACGCTGCTCGGGCACACGATCCGCGCGCTCGGCCGGGTGACCCGCGTGCTCGCCGCGCTCGCCCCCGGCGACCGGCTCGGCCTGCGCGGCCCATACGGCCGCGGCTGGCCGCTCGGGGAGGCAGCCGGCCGCGACGTGCTCGTCGTCACCGGCGGGCTCGGCTGCGCGCCGGTGGTGGGGGTGATCAACTACGTCGTCATGCGCCGCGAGAGCTTCGGCGTGCTCACGATCGTCCAGGGCGTCAAGCACGCGGAGGAGCTCATCTGGCGCGAGCGCTACGCCTACTGGAGCACGCTGCCGGACACCCGCGTGCTGCTCGCCGCCGACCACGGCGGTCCGCTCTGGCCGGGCCACGTCGGCCGCGTGACCGGCGTGTTCGACCGGATCGCGCTCGCGCCCGAGCGGACGCTGGTGATGCTCTGCGGCCCGGAGGCGATGATGGTCGAGGCGGTGCGCCTGCTCCTCGCGCGCGGCGTGCCCGAGGCGCGCGTGTTCCTCAGCATGGAGCGCAACATGCAGTGCGCGGTCGGGCTGTGCGGGCACTGCCAGTTCGGGGCGCGCCTCGTGTGCCGGGAGGGGCCGATCTTCGCCTACCCGGACGCGCGGCCGCTGCTCGGGAAGCGGGGGTTCTGAATGCGCGCGAAGCCGCGGGTCGCGGTGCACAAGCTCACCTCGTGCGACGGGTGCCAGCTCGCCTTCCTCAACCTCGGCGAGCGGCTCCTCGCGCTCGCCGACCGGGTGGAGCTCGTGCATTTCGCCGAGGCGGGCCCGGTGTCGCCGGAGGCGGAGGTGGACGTCGCGTTCGTCGAGGGCGGCGTCTCGACGCCCGAGGAGATCGAGCGCCTGCGCGTGGTGCGCGGCCGCGCGCGCTTCCTGGTGGCGATCGGGGCGTGTGCGGTCGCCGGCGGCGTCCAGGCGCTGCGCAACCATGCGGACGGCCGCCAGTGGCTCGCTGCGGTCTATCCGCAGCCCGCGCACGTGCGCGCGCTCGACACAGTCGCGCCCGTCGCCGCGCACGCGAAGGTGGACCTCGCGCTCTCCGGCTGCCCGGTGGACAAGCGCGAAGTGCTCGCGGCGCTCGCCTCGCTCCTCCTCGGCGCCACGCCGGCAGTCGCGCAGGACAAGGTCTGCCTCGAGTGCAAGCGCCGCGGGCTCGTCTGCGTGACGGTCGCGCACGGCCTGCCCTGCATGGGGCCGGTCACGCGCGGCGGCTGCGGCGCGCTGTGCCCGTCGCTCGGGCGCGACTGCTACGGCTGTTTCGGCCCGGCGGACCTCCCGAACGGGGCCGCGCTCGCGCGGTGCTCTGCGGCGCTCGGCCTCGCGCCCGAGGCGGTGCGGCGCCGCTTCCTGTCGGTGGCCGGCGCGCCGGCCGCCTTCGTCGCGGCTGCGGGGGCGGCGGAGGAGGGCGAGCGTGGCTGACGCTCCCGCGCGCACCGTCGCGATCGAGGTGCCGGCGCTCGCGCGCGTCGAGGGCGAGGGCGGCCTGAGCATGCGCATCCGCGACGGCGCGATCGAGTCGCTCGAGCTCCGCATCTTCGAGCCGCCGCGGCTCTTCGAGAAGCTGCTCGAGGGCCGCGCGCCCGACGAGGTGCCCGACCTCGTCGCGCGCATCTGCGGCATCTGCCCGGTCGCCTACCAGGTGAGCGCGCTGAACGCGCTCGAGAGTCTCTTCGGCGCCGAGCCGGGCCCGTGGGTGCGCGCGATGCGGCGCGCGCTCTACTGCGGCGAGTGGATCGAGAGCCACTGCCTGCACATCCATCTCCTCGCGGCGCCCGACTTCTTCGGCTGCGCGAGCGCGATCGAGCTCGCGCGCGCGCATCCCGAGCCGGTGCGGCGCGGTTTTCGTCTCCAGCGGCTCGGGAACGACCTGATCGCCCTCTTCGGCGCTCGCTCGGTGCACCCGGTCGGCGCGCGCATCGGCGGCTTCCACCGCGCGCCCGCGGCACGCGACGTCGCGGCGCTGCGCGAGCGGCTCGAGGCGGCCCTCCCCGACGCCGAGGCCCTGGTGCGGTGGACCGCCGCGCTCCCGCTCCCCGACGACCCGCAGGACTTCACCTGCGTCGCGCTGCGCCACGCGACCGACTACCCGATCGCCGAGGGCCGCATCGTCTCGAGCGACGGGCTCGACCTCGAACCGGCGCAGTACGAGCGGCACTTCGCCGAGCACCAGGTGCCGCACTCGACCGCGCTCCACAGCCTGCTCGGCGGCCGCGCGTACCTGGTCGGGCCGCTCGCCCGCCTCAACCTCAACCTCGACCGGCTGCCCGGGCCGGCGAGGCGGCTGCTTGCGTCGACCGGCCTCGAGTGGCCGAGCCGCAACATGTTCCACAGCATCGTGGCGCGCGCGGTCGAGGTGCACGTCGCGCTGCTCGAGGCGATCCGGCTCCTCGACGGCTATCGGGGGGCGGCGGCGCCGTTCGTCGCCGCGCGCGCGCGCGCGGGCACGGGCTTCGGCGCGAGCGAGGCGCCGCGCGGCCTGCTGTGGCACCGCTACGATGTGGACGAGCGCGGCCTCGTCGCGCGCGCGCGCATCGTGCCGCCCACGAGCCAGAACCAGGCGCGCATCGAGGACGATCTGCGCCGGTCGCTCTCGGCCTTCGGGCTCGCGCGCGACGACGAGGCGCTGCGGCGGCACGCCGAGACGGTGATCCGCAACTACGACCCCTGTATCTCCTGCGCGACGCACTTCCTGCGCTTCGCGGCGGAGCGGCGATGAGCGCGGTGCGCGTGCTCGGGATCGGCTCGCCGTTCGGCGACGACCAGGCGGGCTGGCTCGCCGTGCGCGCGCTCGAGGCGTCCGGCGCCGCGGCCGGCGTGCCGGGCGTATCGCTGCACGTCCTCGACCGCCCCGGCGCCGGGCTCGTCGAGCGTCTGCTGGATGCCGAGCGCGTCGTCATCGTGGATGCCGCGCGTTCGGGCGCCGCGGCGGGCAGCGTGTGCAGGATCGAGGACGAGGCGCTGCTCGCGCGCGAGGCGCCGCTGTCGAGCCACGGGCTCGGCGTGGGCGCGGCGCTCGCGCTCGCGCGGGCAATGGGCTGTCGCGCGCACGTCGTGCTCTACGCGATCGAGATCGACGCGCCCGTCCCCGGCGCCGCGCCGGGCGCCGCGGTGCGCGCGGCCGCCAGCGCGGTCGCCGCGCAAGTGGCGGAGGAGATTCGGTTGCGCGCGGGCGAACGTACCGCCGGGGCGGAACCATCGGGGCGGCGATGACCGGCGCGGCCGCTGCGCTCCTCTTCGCCGCGCTCGCCGGCTGCGCGCTGCCTCGCGCCGACCGCTTGGCGGTATCGACGTCTCCGCCCGACGCGCGCACCGTGTACGTCATCGCCCACGGGTGGCATACCGGCATCGCGGTGCGGGCCGCGGACGTGCCGGAAGGCGCTTGGCCCGCCCGAGGCGATTTCCCCGACGCGGAGTTCCTCGAAGTGGGCTGGGGCGATCGCGCCTACTACCAGGCCCCCGATCCCGGCGCATGGCTGGCCGTGCGCGCCCTGTTCTGGTCCACGCCGGGCGCGCTTCATTTCGTCGCATTCAACGGCCCGGTGGAGCGCTACTTCCCCGCGAGCGAGATCGTGCCGCTCGCGACATCCCGCGAAGGGTTCGCGCGGCTCGTTGCCTACGTGCGCGCGAGCCACGCGCTCGACGCGGACGGCGGGGCGATTCGGTTGGGCCCGGGGCAGTATGGCGCCAGCCGGTTCTACGCTTCCCGCGAGCAGTTTCACCTGTTCCGCACGTGCAACGTCTGGACCGCCGATGTCCTCCGCGCGGCGGGTGTGCCGGTGGAGCCCGCGGTCACCGCGGAAGGACTGCTCTGGCAACTGCGGCGGATCGCGACCCCCACCGGGGCCACGCGCTGATGACCTTCGCGTTGACCGCGAATCCTGAGCGGTCCGCAGCGCGAATCGTCGCCCGTGCGGCGGCGGTCTGACCCGGCCAGTACCGCGGTACATTCGCCGCATGACCGAGGCCGCGCGCCGCGACCCGCCATGACCGACCAGCCGCTCGCCCAGCTGCTCCTGCTCCTCGGCACCGCCGTGGCGGTGATCGTGGCCTTTCAGCGGCTGCGCATCCCGTCGAGCCTCGGGTACCTGCTCGTCGGCGTGCTGCTCGGCCCGCACACGCCCGGCCCGGTCATCCCGCAGGACGAGCTGCGCGCGCTCGCGGAGTTCGGCATCGTCTTCCTGCTGTTCACGATCGGGCTCAACTTCTCGCTGCCGCAGATCCACGCGCTGCGCCACACGGTCTTCGGGCTCGGCACCGGGCAGGTCGCGTTGACGACGCTCGCGGTCGGCGTCGTCGCCTGGCTCGCGGGCCTGCCTCCGGCGGCGGCATTCGTCGTCGGGGCGGTGTTCGCCCAGTCCTCGACGACCATCATCAGCAAGCAGCTCGCCGAGCAGGGCGAGGACCAGACGCGGCACGGGCGGCGGGCGATTGCGATGTCGGTGTTCCAGGACGTGACCGCGGTCCCGTTCCTCGTCGTCATCCCGGTGCTTGGGGTGGCGGCGGGCCTCGAGGCGTTGCCGGGCGCGCTCGCCTGGGCGCTCGGCAAGGCGGTGCTCGCGTTCGCAGCGGTCCTGCTCCTCGGGCGCTGGCTGCTGCGCCCGCTCTTCCACGAGGTGGCCGAGCGGCGGTCGGCGGAGCTGTTCACCCTGACCGTGCTGCTCGCCTCGCTCGCTGCCGCGTGGGGCACCTACGCGCTCGGGCTGTCGATGGCCTTCGGCGCGTTCCTCGCCGGGATGGTGCTCGGCGAGACCGAGTTCCGCCACCAGGTGGAGGCCGCGATCCGTCCGTTCCGCGACGTGCTGCTCGGCCTGTTCTTCGTCGGCATCGGCATGCTCTTCGACCTGGGCGCGATCAAGCACATCTGGCACTGGGCGAGCGCCGGCGCGATCGCGCTGCTCGCGATCAAGGCCGTCCTGGTCGCCCAGCTGGTGCGCTGGGCGGGCGTCGACCTGCTCGGGAGCCTGCGCACCGGCCTCCTGCTCGCGGTCGGCGGCGAGTTCGGGTTCGCCCTGATCGCGATCGCGCTCGACAGCGGCGCCATCGACCCGCGCGTCGGGCAGATCTCGCTGACCGCGGTGCTGTTCTCGATGATCGTCGCGCCCTTCCTCATCCGCTATAACCATGCGCTCGCCGTCCGCGTCGCGGGGGCGCGCGCGTCGCGCGAGGTGGAGCAGCCGATGCGCGCCGCCACGGAGACGGTCGGACGCCTCAGCGAGCACGCGATCGTGTGCGGCTACGGCCGCATCGGGCAGAGCGTCGGCAACCTGCTCGAGGCGGAGAAGGTGCCCTACGTCGCGCTCGATCTCGATCCGGTCCGGGTCAGGGAGGCGCGCACCGGCGGAGAGCCCGTCTACTACGGCGACGCGGCCGAGCCCGCGACGCTGGAGGCGGTGGGCGTCGCCGCCGCGCGGCTCGTCGTGATCAGCCACGACGATCTCTCGGCGGCGCTCAAGGCGCTGCAGTTCATCCGCGCGCTGCGGCCGGACCTGCCGGTCATGGTGCGCACGCGCGACGAGCGGCACGCCGACACGCTGCGGGCGGCGGGTGCGACCGAGGTCGTGCCGGAGACGCTCGAAGCGGGGCTGATGATCGCCCTGCACGCGCTGCTCCTGCTCGACGTGCCGACGGCGCGGGTGGTGCAGCGCCTGCAGGAGAGCCGCAAGGGGCGATACCGGCTGCTGCGGGAGCTCTACGGCGAGGAGGACGCCCTCTTCGCGGGCGCGGATGCGGCGGTGCCCGATCGCGTGCTGCCCGTGCGCCTTTCATCCGATAGTGCGGCGATCGGGCGCACGCTGGAGGAGGTGGCGCTGGAGGGCGTGGCCGTCACCGCGCTCGTCCGCGCGGGCAAGCGCGAACTCGCGCCGCTTCCCGGGGTCCGACTGGAACCGGAGGACACGGTCGTGCTGTTCGGCCCCGGGGACGCGCTGCAGCGGGCGGAGCGGGCGCTGCTGGGCTGAACGGGCAGAGGCGGGAAGCCGGAAAGCGCCGACGAGGAGCATCTCGATGACGATCAGGACCATTCTTGCCGCGACCGACTTCTCGCCTTCGGCGGCCCGAGCGCTCGCGCGCGCGGGCGTGCTGGCGGCCGCGCACCAGGCGCGGCTCGTGGTCGCGCATGCCGTGCCCGCGGGATGGCTCGCGAACCTGCGCGCCTGGGCGAGCACCCGCACGATTGCGGAGGGCGCCGAAGCCGAAATCGACGCGCGCCTCGCCGGCGACGCGACGGCGCTCGCCACGGCGCACCGCATCGAGGCGAAGCCGCAGCTCGTCCACGGCGACCCGCGCGCGGTCCTGCCCGAGCTCGCCGCCGGCGTCGCGGCCGATCTGCTGGTGGTGGGCGCGCACGGCATGCATTTCGTGCGCGAGCTGCTCCTCGGCAGCACCGCGGTCGCGGCGCTCGCCACCGCGCCCTGCCCGGTCCTCGCGGTGCGGCGCGACTCCGTGGCGCCCTATCGGAACGTATTTGTCGGGTGCGATTTTTCGCGCGCTTCCGAGGACGCGGTCCGCGTCGCGGCCGAGCTCGCGCCCGACGGCGAGCTCGCGCTCCTCCACGCATTCGAGGACCCGTACGGACTGGGGTTCGCGCTGGCGAGCGTTCCGCGCGAGGAGATGGAGCGCTACCGTACGGCGGCTCGCGCGGAAGCCGAGCGCGAGCTCGACCTGTTCCGCGCGCGCCTCGGGCCGCTCGGCGAGCGCTGCGGCAAGCTCCTGCGCCACGGGCCGCCGGTGCGGCGTTTCGTCGAGGAGCTGGAGGCGGGCGGCGCGGACCTCGCCGTCCTCGGCTCGCGCAGGAAGTCCGCGCTCGAAGGCTTGATGCTCGGGAGCGTCGCGGGCGAGGTTGCGCTCGAGGCGCCGTGCGACGTGCTGCTCGCAAGGGAAGGGCGGCGCATCGTCACGTGAAGCGCTGCCGCCTTGTCGCACGCTCGTGCCAGATCGCATCAACCCAAGGAGATTCCATTGAAAACACGCATCATCGTGCCCACCGATGGCAGCGGGCCCGCACGTTGGGCCGCCGAGTTCGTCTGCCGAACGCTGCGCGTCGCGGCTGCGACCTGCGATGTCACTCTCGTCCACGTCGATACGCCGTTCCCGGTGCGAGCGCGCAGCGTCCTCGGCCGCGAGGTGGTGCAGGAGCTTCATGAACGCGCATCGTCCAAGACAGTCGAGAGCGCCCGGCGGCTGCTCGACCGGCAGCGGGTGGCGCACGAGGCGGTATTCCTCGTCGGCAACTCGGGCGAGCAGGTGGCGGGGTTCGCGCGCGAAAGGCGGGCCGACCTCCTCGTGATGGGCGCGCGCGGTCTGGGCGCGTTCCGGGCCTTCGTGCTCGGATCGACGAGCCAGCGCGTGCTCGCCGGCTGTCCGGTGCCCGCGATCGTCATCCGGGAACCGCCCGCGAGGCGCGTGGTCCGAAAGGTGCTGATTGCGACCGACGGCAGCGATTCGAGCGCGCGCGCGGTGAGGGCCTTTCTCAAGCTCCGGCGGCTCTTCCACCCTGAACCCCGCGTCACGCTCGTGCACGCGGTGATGCCGATCTCCCCTCGCGTGGCGGTCGGCCTCAAGCTCGGTCCCCGGGACCGCTACTACGCGTCGCTCGCGCGAACGGCGACGGCAGGCGCGCTTGCGCTCCTGCGCCGGCAGCGCCTGCGGTGCGAGGAGGTCATGCTGCTCGGCGACCCCGGTCGCGCGATCGCCGATCACGCGACGCGCGGCCGCTTCGACCTGGTCGTCATGGGGTCGCACGGGCGCGGCGCGGCAAAGGCGCTCGTGCTCGGTTCGGTGGCCCAGCGCGTGCTCGCCCGATGCACCGTGCCCGCGCTCGTCGTGCGGTAGCTGGCGCGGTGGCGGTAGATCCGCGAATCGTTCTTTGCATAAGTTTGCGTTAAGTTTGCCCGCGTACCATCTTCGAGCGGGCGGTGCTGCCCGCACGGGCGGGCGATTCCTCGTGCTGCGTGGGAGCTCGGCTCGCGCGCAAGGAACCGGTCGCCGCCCCTTCGAGGAGGAGCACGATGAGGCTGAGACAGCTCGAGAAGCTCGATCCGCGCGCCACCCGCCTGCTCGACGCCGACCCCGACGTCGACCTCGAGGCGTGGGTGCTGCGCAGGCGCGATGCCGACAGCCGCGCGCGCAGGACCGCCAGGCTGCCGGACTTCGAGCTCGAACCGGGCCGCGACCGGGGCCCCCGCGGCCAGAATCCGCGCCAGCGGTGACGGGAGCGTCGCCGCGCCGGTGCGCGACTGGTGAGCGCGTGCAATGAGACTGCTGCTGATCGAAGACGACCCGATGATCGGGCAGAGCATCTGCCAGGGGCTGCACCACGACGGCTTCGTGGTCGACTGGGTGCAGGACGGGGAGCCCGGCGAGCGGGCGCTCGCCAGTGCGCCGTACGCGCTGCTCGTCCTCGATCTGGGCTTGCCCGGGAAGTCGGGGCTGGACGTTCTGCGCGAGATCCGTGCCGGCGGAAACGACCTGCCGGTCCTGATCGTCACGGCGCACGATGCGGTCGAGGACCGGGTCGAGGGCCTGAACGCGGGCGCCGACGACTACCTGGTCAAGCCGTTCGCCTTGGCCGAGCTCACCGCCCGCATCCGGGCGCTGCTGCGCCGGCGCGCCGGGCACGCCGAGCCGACGCTCACCCGCGGCGCGCTGACGCTCGACGCGGTGCGCAGCGTGGCGACGATTCGCGGCGGGACGGTCGCCCTGTCGAAGCGCGAGTTCGCGCTGCTGTGGTCGCTCGCCGAGACGCCCGGCGCGGTGCTGTCGCGCGCGCAGCTCGAGGAGAAGCTCTACGGCTGGCAGGAGGAGATCGAGAGCAACGCGGTCGAAGTGCACATCTACAACCTGCGCAAGAAGCTCGGCGAAAGCCTCATCCGCAACATCCGCGGCCTCGGGTACACCCTGGCGGAGCGCCCGTGACGTCGGTGCGGCGCGGGTTGCTGCTTTGGCTGCTGGTGCCGGTCACGCTGGTGGCGATCGTGTCCGACGCCGTGACGTTCCTCCAGGCGCGCGACGAACTGCTCGGCGTGCTCGACCGGGAGCTGGAAGGATGGGCCCTGGCGCTCGCGGGAGGTGCTGCGCCCGCGGCGATGTCGTCCGTGGGCGGCCGCGAAGTGCGCATCTGGGACGGGAGCGGGCAGCTCGTTTACGCCCCAACCGGAGACGGACCGCCGCGACCGACCGTCGCCGGCGCGGGCACCGCGGACTGGCGGGACAAGGCGTGGCGCACGTTCGTCGTGCAGCGCGGCGACCGCACGATCCAGGTTGCCGAACCGCTCGCGCCCTGGCGCGCGCGCGCCGATCGCACGGCGATAGGGATCATCATGCCGTTCTCCGTGGCGGTCGTGCCGGTCTTCGCGCTGCTGGTGTGGCTGGGCGTCGGCCGCGGCCTGCGGCCGCTCACCGAAATCGCGGCCGCGCTCGATGCGCGCCGGCCGGCGAGCCTCGAACCGCTGCCCGAGCGCGGCGTGCCGCGCGAGATCCTGCCGATGGTGCGGGCGCTGAACGACCTCCTGCGGCGGCTCGGCGAGGCGCTGGAGAGCCAGCGCCGGTTCATCGCGGACGCCGCGCACGAGCTGCGCACGCCGCTCACCGCGGTGCAGCTCCAGGTCGAGAACCTCGCGCGCGTCAGCGCCCCCGCCGAGCGCGACGCCGCGATCGGCCAGCTCAAGGCGGGCGTGGCGCGCGCCGGACACCTCGTGCAGCAGCTCCTCGCGCTCGCGCGCCTCTCGCACGAGGACGCCACCGCGCGGCGGTTCGGCCCCACCGACCTCGAGACGGTCGTCCGCAGCGTGCTGGTGGAGCAGCAGCAGCTCGCCGAGCATCGGCGCATCGACCTCGGGCTCGCCCACGTGGAGCCGGTACGGATCAACGCCGACGCCGAGGGCCTCCGCGTCATGCTCGGCAACCTGGTGGGAAACGCCCTCCGCTACACCCCCGAGGGCGGAGTGGTCGACGTTCGCGTGTACCGCGACGGCGCCCAGGGCGTCATCGAGGTCGAGGACACCGGGCCGGGCATACCGGCCAAGGAGCGCGAGCAGGTGTTCCGCCGCTTCCAGCGCGGCACCGGCGCAGGCGTGTCGGGGAGCGGCCTCGGGCTGGCGATCGTCCGCGAGGTCGTGACCCGCCACCGCGGCACCGTCGAGCTGGGCGACGGCGGACGCGGAGGAGGGTTGACGGTGAAGGTGCGGCTGCCGATCGCGGCGGGCGCCCATTGAGCGCTCGGTGCCGACCGATCTCCATGAAAGTCCTACGCCGAATCGCGGCGGTGGCCGGTGTCGAGACGGTCGCCCCAGGCGCGACGACGGTGTTCCTCGTGACGCTCGTGCTCGGCTGAGGCGACGCCGCGCGCGTCAGTCCTTGCCTTCCTCCGGCGGCAGCGGCGCCCGCGACGCGAGCCGCTCGTGGATGCCGGCCTTCGCGAGCATCAGCGCCGACACCGGCGCGGTGATGAAGAGGAAGGCGGTGATCAGCAGCTCGTGCACCACCCACCGGCCGCTGCCGACGAAGTAGAGCATCGCGGCGATCAGCACCCCGCCGACGCCGAGGGTGGTCGCCTTGGTCGGGCCGTGCAGGCGCATCAGGAAGTCGGGCAGGCGCACGAGGCCGATCGCCCCGACCAGGCCGAAGAACCCGCCGACGAGCAGGAAGAACGAGATCAGGAACTCGATCGCGACGCGCATGGCGGCTCAGTCCATCACGTCGCCGCGCGCGACGAACCGCGCGGCCGCCACGGTCGAGACGAACCCGATGAGCGCGATCAGCAGCGCCGCCTCGAAGTACACCGGGCTGTCGTGCTGCACGGCGAGCAGGATCGCGAGCGCGACCGCGTTGATGTAGAGCGTGTCGAGCGCGAGGATGCGGTCGGGGACGCTCGGTCCGCGCACGAGGCGGACCGCGCTCAGGAGCAGCGCGACCGCAAAGGCGGCGAAGGCGAAGTTCAGCGCGAGGTCTAGCATCCGAAGATCTCCTTGAGCGGGCGCTCGTAGCGCGTCTTGATCGCGGCGACCAACCCCGCCGCATCCCCGGTGTCGAGCACGTGGACCAGGAGTCGCGTGCGCCGGTCGTCGATGTCGGCCGACACCGTGCCGGGCGTCATCGTGACGATCATCGCGAGCAGCGTGGCGACGTGGGAATGCGGGCCGTCGAGCGGCACCTCGACGAACACGGGGCGCAGCCGTCCCATCGGGCCGAGGATCAGCCGTGCGACCGCCACGTTGGCCACGACGATGTCCCAGAGCACCACCAGGGTGAGCCGCACCGCCGCTGCGGGCCGGGCGAGCGCGACGCGCGGCACGTCGAGCGGGGCGAGGACGAGCGGGATCGCCGCCGCCAGCAGGGCGCTCCCGGCGAGCTGCAGCGGTCCGAGGCCGCCCCACAGCATGAGCGAGGCGACGAACAGCGCCACGGAGAGCCACGGATGCGGAAGCAGCCGGCTCATCGCGGACCTCCCGGGCGGAGCGGGCGCGCCGTCGAGCCGGGCGCATCGCCGAGCACGCGGGTCGCGTAACTCGGGGTGTCCGCGATCTGTCGCGCGGCGTCGTCCGCGAAGCGCTTGACGGGTGCGGCGAACGCCGCGAGCGCGATGCCGCACGCGAGCAGCGCCCACGGCGCCGCGAGGGCCGACCGCGTCGCGGCGCCCGGCGCCGCGCCGGTCTCGCCCGGCTGCCAGAAGAGCACGCTGCCCGCGCGCGCAAGCGCGAGGAGGGCGAGCAGCCCGGTCCCCAGGATCACCGCCCAGAGCCACGGCGTGGCGGCGAGCCCCCAGCTCGCGCCGAGGATCATGAGCTTGCCGACGAATCCCGGGAACGGCGGCAGGCCGACGATCGAGGCGGCGGCGACGACGAGCGCGATCCCGAGCCCGACCGGACGCGGGATCGCGGCGCCGCTCTGGAGCCGGTCGCCGGCTGCGCCGCGGCGCGTGCCGATCTCGGCGGCGAGGAGGAACAGCGCCGCGACCGCGAGGGTCGAGTGGACGAGGTAGTAGAGCGCCGCCCCGAGCCCGGCGGGCGAGGCGAGGCTCACCGCGATCAAAAGGGTGCCCACCGAAGCGATCGTCAGATACGCGGTCATGCGCGTGAGCGAGGCCGCGCCGAGCGCCCCCACGGCGCCGGCCACCGTGGTCGCGATCGCGGCGGCGGCGAGCCACGGCATCGCGACCAGGGCGAACTCGCCCGCGCCCGGTCCGAAGATCACCCCGTGCACGCGCACGACCGAGTAGACCCCCACCTTCGTCATGATCGCGAAGAGCGCCGCGACCGGCGCCGCCGCCGCGGAATAGGCGCCCGGCAGCCACAGGTAGAGCGGGAACGCCGCCGCCTTGACCGCGAAGACGACGAGCAGGAGCAGCGCGCCCGCCCGCACGAGCGCGGCGTCCGCCGGGGCCGCGGCCGGCACGCGCAGCGCGAGGTCGGCCATGTTCAGCGTGCCGGTGACCGCGTAGAGGAGCGCGACCCCGATCAGGAAGAGGCCCGAGGCGGCGAGGTTGATCACCACGAAATGCACCGCCGCCTTGAGCCGCGCCGCGCCCTGGCCGTGCGCGAGCAGGCAGTAGGAGGCGATCAGCAGGACCTCGAAGAACACGAACAGGTTGAAGAGGTCGCCGGTCAGGAACGCACCGTTCAGTCCCATCAGCTGGAACTGGAAGAGCGGATGGAAGTAGCGGCCGCGCGCATCGAGGGGGTCGCGGCCCGTCGTCGCGGCGGCGAGCGCGACTGCCGCGACCAGAGCGGTCAGCGCGAGCATCAGCGCCGCGAGGCGGTCGAGCACGAGCGCGATGCCGAACGGTGCCGCCCAGTCGCCGAGGAAGTAGGCGGTCACCGCCCCTGAGGCGCTCCGGACGACGAGGGCGGCGGCGAGCACCGCGAGCGCGAGGCAGGCGGCGAGCCCGAGCGCGCGCTGCATGCCGCGCCGGCGCTCGCCGGCGAACAGCATGAGGCACGCGGCGAGCGCGGGCACGAGCACCGGCAGCACGATGGCGTGCGCGGTCACTGCGGCGGCTCCTCGCCGTCGACGTGATCGGAGCCGGTCTCGTCGCGCGTGCGCAGCGCGAGCTCGAGGACGTAGCCGGTGGTGCCGAACCCGATCACGATCGCGGTCAGCACGAGCGCCTGCGGCAGCGGATCGGCGTAGCCGGCCGCCCCGTCGGCGACGAGCGGCGGCACGCCGACCGCGAGCCGGCCCATGACGAAGATGAAGAAGTTGACCGCGTAGCCGATCAGCGAGAGCCCGAGCACGACGGAGAACGTCCGCCCGCGCAGCATCAGGTAGACCCCGCACGCGGTCACGAGGCCGAGGGCGCTCGCCACTAGCAGCTCCACGGCGCCTCCTGCGACGCGGTCATTGCGTCTCCCGCTCGGAGGCACGCGCGAGTGCGACGAGCATCACGAGGGTCGCGCCGACCACCGCGAGGTACACCCCGAGGTCGAAGAGCGCCGCGGTCGCGAGCGGCAACTCGCCGAGCACGGGCAGCACCGGGTGACCGTACGCGCTCGTCAGGAACGGGTGGCCGAACCAGAACGCGCCGATTCCGGTCACGGCGGCGACGAGCACCCCGAGCGCCGCGACGCGCGCCCAGTCGAGCCCGATCGCGCGCTCGGTGCGCGCGAATCCGTTCGACATGTAGACGGTCGCGATGCCCACCGCGGTGACCAAGCCGGCGATGAACCCCCCGCCCGGCGCGTTGTGGCCGCGCAGGAAGAGGTAGACGGACACGAGCAGCGCGAACGGCAGCATCCAGCGCACTGCGGTCGCGAAGACGAGCGGGAAGCGCTGCGGCGACCACGGCCGGCCCGCGGGATCGGTCGCCGGGCGGCGCGCGCGCATGCCCGCCATCAGCGCGGCGGCCCCGAGCGCGGCGATCACGAGCACGGTGATCTCGCCGAAGGTGTCGAAGCCGCGGAAGTCGACCAGGATGACGTTGACCACGTTCGCGCCGCCGCCCTTCGGCACGGCGTTCTCCAGGAAATACCACGCGATCGAATCGCGGTCGCGCGTCATCGCCGCGAACGCGACCGCCGCGACGCCGAGGCCGGCGAGGCCGGCGAGCGCGAGGTCGCGCAGCCGGCGCCCGGCGCCGGACTCGCGCGGCGCGGCGCGGGGAAGGAGGGCGAGCGACATGATGAGCAACACGGTCGAGACGACCTCGACCGAGAGCTGCGTCAGGGCGAGATCGGGCGCGGAGAAGTACAGGAACCCGAGCGCGGTGACCAGGCCCACGACTCCGACCAGGATCACCGCGACCAGGCGGTCGCGGGCGAGCCCCACCGCGGCGAGCGCAGCGCCCGCGAGGGCGAGCCAGGCGACCGCGGCGACCGGCGTCACCGGGAGGAGCGGCCGTTCGGGCGCGAGCGTTCCGCCTGCGGCGAGCGCTGCGGCCCCCGCCGCGATCGCCGCCCCCACGAGGAGCGCCACCTGCCGCTGCAGGGACGCATTGTCGAAGGCCGACGTGACGCGCGCCGCGACGGCGAACAGCCCGTCGAGGCTGCGGGTGAAGAGCAGGCGCGCCGCCCAGCCCGACGGCGCGTGCAGGTGCAGGTCGTACTTGCGCGCGAGGGCCCAGTAGATCGCGATGCCCAGCGCGGTCGCGATCAGGCTCATGATGAGCGGCGCGTTGAACCCGTGCCAGAGCGCGAACGAGTGCGCCGGCAGTGTCGCGCCGAGGACGTCGGTGGCGGCGAGGTCGACGATCGGCTCCACCGTGAGCGCGGGCAGCACGCCGACCGCCAGGCACACCACCACCAGGATCTCGACCGGGGCCTTCATGAAGCGCGGAGGCTCGTGCGGGACGTGCGGCAGGTTGCGCGGCTCGCCGTTGAAGAAGACGTCGTGCACGAACCGCGCCGAGTAGGCGACGCTGAAGGCCCCGCCGAGGGTGACCGCGAACGGCGCGACCGCGCCGAGCACGTCGAGGTGATGCAGCTCGAGCGCCTCGGCGAAGAACATCTCCTTGGACAGGAACCCGTTGAGGAGCGGCACGCCCGCCATCGCGGCGGCCGCGACGATCGCGAGCGTCGCGGTGTAGGGCATGTACTTCCACAGCCCGTTGATGCGGCGCATGTCGCGCGTGCCGCACTCGTGGTCGATGATGCCGGCGGCCATGAAGAGCGAGGCCTTGAAGGTCGCGTGGTTGACCACGTGGAACACCGCCGCGATCGAGGAGAGCGGCGAGTCGAGCCCGATCAGGAACACGATCAGCCCGAGGTGGCTGATGGTGGAGTAGGCGAGCAGACCCTTCAGGTCGTGCTTGAAGATCGCGACGTAGGCCGCGAAAACCATCGTGACGAGGCCGACGGTGCACACGACGTACTCGAACAGCGCGTTGCCACCGATGATCGGGTAGAGCTGCATCAGGAGGAAGACGCCCGCCTTCACCATCGTCGCCGAGTGCAGGTACGCGGAGACCGGCGTCGGCGCGGCCATCGCCTCGGGCAGCCAGAAGTGGAACGGGAACTGCGCGCTCTTCGTGAATGCGCCGAGGAGCACGAGCAGGAGCGCCACCGGGAAGAGGGCGCTCTCCTGGACGCGGTCGCGCACCGTCTCGAGCGCGGAGATCTCGAACGTGCCGCCGGCCGCCCCGAGCAGCAGGAATCCGGCCAGCATCGCGAATCCGCCGCCGCCGGTGACGGCGAGCGCCATGCGCGCGCCCTGGCGCGACTCGGCGCGCTCGTTCCAGTAGCCGATCAGCAGGAACGAGGAGACGCTCGTCAGCTCCCAGAAGACCGCCAGCAGCAGGAGGTTGTCGGCGAGCACGATGCCGAGCATCGCCGCCATGAAGAGCATCAGCTGGCCGAAGAACTTGCCGGCCGGGTCGTCCGCGCGGAGGTAGTAGTGCGCGTACAGGATCACCAGGAGGCCGATCCCGAGGACAAGGAGCGCGAAGAGGAGCCCGAGCCCGTGCATCCGCAGCGCGACGTTCAGGCCGAGCTCCGGCACCCAGGGCACGAGCAGCGTCAGCACCTCGCCGGCGAAGATGCGCGGTGCGAGCGTCGCGACGAGCGCGCCCGCGGCGAACGTCACCGCCGCCGCGGCCCAGGCGGCGGCGGCGCGCGACCGGCGCGCGGCGAGCGGCGCGAGCCACGTGCCGAGCGCGAGTGGGGCGAGGACGATCGCTAGGAGTTCCATGCGCTGTAGCGGTGCGGCCGCGCGGCGGGTGCGGCCGGCCCGCGCGGCGAGGCCGCAGGCCGGCGCAGGCCGCCGGGTCGGTCGTTGTTGCAGCCCCGGCGAGCCATTACAATCGCGCGGCCGCCGCAAGAATACCGAAAATGCGGGGTAAAGCGGGCGATCGCCCGCAGACGCCATCCGATCGAGGGGGATCCGCCGTGCTGCTGCGCGCGCTTGGACTGACGGCGCTGCTCATCGCCTTCTGGCTGCTACTGTCGGGCTTCTTCACGCCGTTCCTGATCGCTGCCGGCGTGGGATCGGCGGTTGCAGTCGCTTTGCTCGCGCGGCGCATGGACGTGATCGACCACGAGGGCCAGCCGCTGCACCTTGCGCCGGGCGCGTTCCTCTCGTACTGGCCGTGGCTCGTGAAGGAGATCCTCAAGTCGGGCTGGGACGTGACCCGGCGCGTGCTCGACCCGCGCCTGCCCATCTCGCCGACGCTGGTGCGCTTCCGCCCGCTGCAGCGCACGGCGGTGGGGCTCGTCGTGCACGCGAACTCGATCACGCTCACCCCGGGCACGCTCACCGTCGACGTCGCGCACGGCGAGTTCCTGGTCCACGCGCTCACCGCGGAGGGCGCGGCGGGCGCCGCGGCGGGCGGCGAGATGGACCAGCGCGTCGCCGCGCTCGAGGGCCGGCCGTGATCTACGCCGCCGCCGCGGCCGCCCTGCTCGCCGCGCTCGCGCTTGCGCTCGCGCGCGCCGCGCTCGGACCGACGGTGTTCGACCGCCTGCAGTCGGCCAACACGATCGGCACGCTCGCGGTGCTGCTGCTCGCGGTCTACGGCTTCCTCACCGACCGCCCGGAGTTCCTCGACCTCGCGATCACCTACGGCATCCTCAACGTCGTCGGCACGATCGCGGTGCTGAAGTTCTTCACCTTCGGCGACCTGGGGGAGCCGGGGAAGGACGAGGAGGGGGCGCGACCGTGACTTGGGCGATCGACCTCCTGGCCTCCTGCCTGCTCGGCGCGGGCGCCTTCTTCTGCGTCGTCGGCTGCATCGGGCTCGTGCGCCTGCCCGACTTCTACACCCGGATGCACGGCGCGAGCGTGACCGACACCCTCGGCGCGGGGCTCATCCTGCTCGGGCTCATGCTCAAGGCCGGTCTCACGCTGGTCATGGTGAAGCTCGTCTTCATCGGGCTGCTGATCTTCTTCACCAGCCCGACCGCGACCCACGCGCTCGCCAAGGCCGCGATGACGCGCGGCCTCAAGCCGCTGCTCGCGCGCGAGGAGCCGCCATCGAAGCCCTGATCGTCAACGTCCTGCTCGCGCTGATGGTGGCGGCGGTGGCTGCGATCGTCGTGCAGCGCAACCTCTTCGCGGTCGTGGTCCTCGGAGGCGTCTACAGCTTCCTGATGGCGAGCGTGCTGATCGCGCTGGACGCCGTCGACGTGGCAATGACCGAGGCCTCGGTCGGCGCGGGGATTTCCACCGCGCTGCTGCTCGGTGCGCTCTACCTCTGCGGCGCCGAGGAGGCGCAGCCGATCCGCCGGCCGTGGCTGCCGCTCCTGGTCTCGCTCGTCACCGGCGGCGTGCTCGTGTACGGCACCCTCGGGCTGCCGGCGTTCTCCGACCCGCAGGCCCCGATTCATCGCCACGTGGTGCCGCGCTACGTGAACGACGCCGAGCGCGAGACCGGCGTTCCGAACGTCGTCACGGCGGTGCTCGCGAGCTATCGCGGCTACGACACGCTCGGCGAGACGACCGTGGTGTTCACCGCGGGCATCGGCGTGATCGCGCTGCTGCGCCGCCGGCGCAGGAAAGGCGAGGGGCAGTGAGGCACTACCTCGTCCTGCGCGTGATCGCGAAGCTCGTGATCCCGTTCATGCTGCTCTTCGCCCTGTACGTGCAGTTCCACGGCGACTTCGGGCCGGGCGGCGGGTTCCAGGCCGGGGTCATCGCCGCCGCCGCGATGATCTTCTACGCGATCGTGTTCGGGCTGCCGACCGCGCGCAAGGTGGTCCCCGACCGGGTGGCCGAGACGATGGTGGCGCTCGGCGTGCTCGTGTACGCGGGCGTCGGCCTGGCCGGCCTCGTCCTCGGCGGCAACTACCTCGACTACTTCGTCCTCGACCACGACCCGGTGCACGGCCAGCACCGCGGCATCTTCTGGGTCGAGGCGGGCGTGGCGATCACGGTGTCGGGGGTGATGCTGAAGATCTTCTACATGTTTGCCGGGCGGCGCAGCTCGCGCGACGACGAATGAGCTTCTGGAGCCACTTCAGCTACGCGGTGACGATCGCGCTGCTGATCGCGGGCCTGTACGTCGTCATCGCGCGCGGCAACCTGATCAAGAAGCTGATCGGCCTCTCGATCTTCCAGACCTCCGTCTACCTGCTCTACATCGCGCCCGGCAAGCTGATCGGCGGCACCGCGCCGATCGTCGACGGCAAGCACGCGGTCTACTCCAACCCGCTGCCGCACGTGCTCATCCTCACCGCGATCGTCGTCGGCATCGCGACGCTCGCGCTCGGCCTCGCGCTGGTGGTGCGCATCCGCGAGGCATACGAGACGATCGAAGAGGACGAGATCCTCGACGCCGACCGCGCGGCGGACCGGGACGGGCACGGGGCGTGATCGGGCAGCACCTTCCGGCGCTCGTGGTGGTCGTGCCGCTCGTCGCGGCGCCGCTCATCGTCCTCGCGCGCCGCGGCGCCGCCGGCTGGGCGATCGCCACCGCGGCGAGCCTCGCGTCGTTCGCGATGGCGGTCGCCCTGCTGCTGCAGGTGCGCGCGGCCGGGGTGATCTCGTACGCGATCGGCAGCTGGCCGCCGCCGTGGGGGATCGAGTATCGCGTCGACGCGGTCAACGCGTTCGTGCTCGTGCTGGTGACGGCGCTCGCCGCGGTCGTCGCGCCGTACGCGCGGCGCAGCATCGCCGCCGAGGTCCCCGCCGACCAGCAGTATCTCTGCTACGCAATGCTGTGCCTCGTCCTCGCCGGGCTCGCCGGCATCGCGATCACCGGCGACGCGTTCAACCTCTTCGTCTTCCTGGAGATCTCGTCGCTCGCGACGTACGTCCTCATCGCCCTCGGACGCGATCGCCGCGCGCTACTCGCGTCCTACCAGTACCTGATCATGGGGACGATCGGTGCGACGTTTTACGTGATCGGGGTGGGCCTACTTTACCTGATGACCGGGACGCTCAACCTCGCCGATCTCGCCGCCCGGATCGGCGAGGTGCAGGGCAGCCGCCCGGTCCTCGCCGCGCTCGCGTTCATCACGGTCGGGCTGTGCCTGAAGATTGCGCTCTTCCCGCTGCACTACTGGCTGCCGAACGCGTACGCCTACGCGCCCTCGGCGTTCACCGCGTTCCTGGCCGGCACCGCGACCAAGGTGTCGATCTACGCGCTGCTGCGGTTCTATTTCTCCGTCTTCGGCGAGGCCGCGACCTTCGGCGCGCTGCCGATGCGCGAGATCTTCCTCGTCCTGTCGATCGCAGCGATGTTCCTCGCTTCGCTCGCGGCAGTGTTCCAGGACAACCTGAAGCACATGCTCGCCTACTCGAGCGTGGGGCAGATCGGCTACATCACGCTGGGCATCAGCCTGGACAACCAGGCGGGCCTCACCGGTTCGGTCGTGCATCTCTTCAACCACGGGATCACAAAGGCGGCGCTGTTCCTGCTCGCGGGCGCGCTCGTATTCCGGCTGCACAGCGTGCGCTTCGCCGATCTCGCCGGAGTCGGTCGGTCGATGCCGCTCACCGCGGCCGGGATCGTCGTCGGGGGCTTGAGCCTCGTCGGCGTGCCCGGGATGGCCGGGTTCGTCACGAAGTGGTACCTCGTGCGCGGCGCGCTCGACGCCGGCTCCTGGGCGATCGCCTTCACGCCCGTCGTCAGCTCGCTGATCGCGCTGTGGTACGTCTGGCGTTTCGTGGAGACCGCGTACTTCCGGGCGCCTTCGGCCGCGGCGGCGGCGGCGAAGGAGGCGCCCGCGATCCTGCTCGTGCCGGCGCTCGGGCTCGCCTTCGCGTGCATCTACTTCGGCTTCGACACGTCGTTCACGGTCGGTGCGGCGGACGCCGCGGCGCGGACGCTGCTCGGAGGCGCGCGGTGAGCCCCGCGAGCGCGATCCTCGCCGCGCTCGCGATCCCGACGGCGGGCGCCGTGCTGATCGTGGCGTGCGGACGCGCGCCGAACCTGCGCGAGGCGGTGACGCTCGCGAGCGCGGGCCTCCTGCTCGCAACGGTGGCCGCGCTGGTGGGGCCGGTGCTCGCCGGCGCGCGGCCGGCCGTCGTCCTCTTCGATCTGCTTCCCGGCATCCCGCTCGCGTTCGAGGTCGAGCCGCTCGGAATGCTGTTTGCGCTCGTGGCCTCGGGCCTGTGGATCGTGAATTCGCTGTACTCGATCGGGTACATGCGGGGAAACGACGAGCCTCACCAGACGCGCTTCTACGCGTGCTTCGCACTCGCGCTCGCGGCCACGATGGGCGTCGCGTTCTCCGCGAACCTGCTCACCCTGTTCGGGTTCTACGAGCTGCTGACGCTGGTCACCTACCCGCTGGTGACGCATCACGGCGACGACGCGGCGCGGCGCGGCGGTCGCGTGTACCTCGGCTACCTGATGGTGACCTCGATCGTGTTCCTGCTGCCGGCGATCATCGCGACCTGGGCGCTCACCGGCACGACCGATTTCCGGCCGGGCGGGATCCTCGCGGGTGCACCGCTTTCGAACGCGGCGCTCGGCGGGCTGCTCGCCCTCTACATGTTCGGGATCGGCAAGGCGGCGCTGATGCCGGTGCACCGGTGGCTGCCTGCGGCGATGGTGGCGCCCACGCCGGTGTCGGCCCTGCTGCACGCGGTGGCGGTGGTCAAGGCCGGCGTGTTCGTCGCGGTGAAGGTGGTCGTGTACGTGTTCGGCGCGGAGATGCTGGCCGGTGTGCGCGCGGTGGACTGGCTGCCGACCGTGGCCGGCTTCACGATCGTCGCCGCTTCGGTCGTCGCGCTGCGTGCGGACAACCTGAAGCGGCGGCTCGCGTACTCGACGGTGAGCCAGCTCTCGTACGTGGTGCTCGCCGCCGCGCTGCTCGTCCCGCTCTCGATCGTCGGCGCGATCCTGCACATCGCGACGCACGCGGTCGGCAAGATCACGCTGTTCTTCGCCGCCGGCGCGATCTACACCGCCGCGCACAAGACCGAGGTGAGCCAGCTCGACGGCATCGGCCGCCGGATGCCCTGGACGATGGCGGCGTTCACGGTGGGAGCGCTGTCGCTGATCGGCATTCCGCCCGCCGCCGGCTTCTTCAGCAAGTGGTACATGGTCCAGGGCACCGCCGCGGCAGGCAACTGGGTCGCCCTCGCGGTGATCGGGGTGAGCACGCTTCTCAACGCGGCGTACTTCCTCCCGATCGTGTACGCGGCGTTCTTCCGTCCCGAGCGCGTCGCGCCGGCGCACGACCACGGCGAGGCGCCCCTGGCGAGCGTCGCGGCGCTGGTGATCACGGCCGCGGCCACGCTCGTCCTGCCCTTCTTCGGCTCGATCCCGCTCGCGCTCGCGCGCGCGGCGGCCGGGCCCTGACCGCACGCGAGGCCCGATGCGCAGCGACGATCGCAAGTACTGGCTCGACGACCCGGGAAACGTCACGAAGCTCTACCGCGGGCTCTGGATCGTCGGGATCCTGCTCGTGGCGCTCGACTTCGTCCTGCACCGCCACGACGATCTGGGGTTCGCCGAAACGTACGGCTTCTACGCGGCCTACGGCTTCTTCGCCTGCGTATCGCTGGTGCTTGCGGCCAAGGTCCTGCGGCGCCTGGTGCAGCGGCCCGAGGACTACTATGATCGTTGAGCTCCCGGCGGCGGCGATCCTGATCGGCGCCGGGCTCCTGGCGCCGCTCGTGCCTGCGCGACTGCGCCCGGCGTTTCTCGCGGCCGCACCGCTCGTTGCGCTGTGGCAGCTCGCGGGGCTCGCGCCCGGCGAGTCCTTGCGCGCGGAGCTGTTCGGGTTCGCGCTCGAGCCGGTCAGGGTCGACCGGCTGAGCCTCGCGTTCGGCTACGTCTTCGCGATCGCGTCCTTCCTCAACGCGATCTATGCGTGGCACGTGCGCACCGCGCTCGAGCCCGCCGCGGCGATGGTCTATGCGGGCGCCGCCATGGGGGCGGTGTTCGCCGGCGACCTGCTGACGCTCTTCGTGTACTGGGAGCTCACCGCTGTCGCATCGGTGCTCGTCATCTGGGCGCGCGGCACCGAGCGCGCGTTCCGCGCGGGGCTGCGCTACATCGCGGTCCAGCTCGCCTCCGGAATGCTGCTCGCCGGAGGGGCGGCGGTGCAGTACGCCGCGAAGGGCTCCCTCGCTTTCGACGCGGTCGGCATCGGCGGGCCGGGCGGCATGCTTCTGCTTGCGGCGTTCGGCATCAAGTGCGCCTTCCCGCTGCTGCACAACTGGCTCCAGGACGCCTACCCCGAGGCGACGGCCACGGGCACCGTCGTGCTCTCCGCGTTCACCACCAAGCTCGGCGTCTATGCGCTCGCGCGCGGCTTCCCGGGGACGGAGGCCCTGGTGTGGATCGGCACCGCGATGGCGGCGTTTCCGATCTTCTATGCGGTGATCGAGAACGACCTGCGGCGCGTGCTCGCCTACAGCATGAACAACCAGATCGGCTTCATGGTCGTGGGCGTCGGCCTCGGCACCGAGCTCGGAATGAACGGAGCGGTGGCGCACGCGTTCGCGGACATCCTGTTCAAGGGGCTGCTCTTCATGTCGATGGGCGCGGTGCTGCTGCGCGCCGGCAGCGTGAACGGCACGGACCTCGGCGGGCTCTACAAGTCGATGCCGCTCACCGCGACGTTCTGCATCGTCGGCGCGGCGTCGATCTCCGCGTTCCCGCTTTTCAGCGCGTTTGGAACGAAGTCGATGATCATGGCCTCGGCGGCCGAGCAGGGCCACGTCTTCGAATGGCTGGTGCTGCTGTTCGCCTCGGCCGGGGTGTTCCATCACGCCGGGATCAAGATCCCGTACTTCGCGTTCTTCGCGCACGACTCGGGCATCCGCTGCAAGGAGGCGCCGGTGAACATGCTCGTCGCGATGGCGCTCGCGGCGGCGCTGTGCGTGGGGATCGGGGTGTATCCGTGGGCGCTGTACGGCGTCCTGCCGTTCCCGGTGAGCTACGAGCCCTACACCTCGGCGCACGTCGTCGCGCAGCTGCAGCTGCTCGTCTTCTCGGCGCTCGCGTTCGCGGTCCTGATGCGCACCGGGATCTATCCGCCCGAGCTGCGGTCGGTCAACCTCGACTTCGACTGGACCTACCGCCGCGCCGGCCCGGCGCTCGTTGCCGCGGCGGGCGCCGCGATCGGCACCCTGAATGCCGCATGCGCACGATTCGCAAGCGCGTCGGTGGGACGGTTCGTCGCCGCCGGCGAGCGTGCGGCGGCGCCGGGCGGCCTGATGGCGCGCACGCGAGCGACCGGCGTCATGGCGTTGTGGATGGCCGTCCTGCTCGCGGCGTATCTGCTCGTCTACTATTTCTGAGCGTGCTGCAGTGCAGCGCGCCTTGCGCTCGTTCTGCGGCCGGACTACCATGCGCGGGCACTTCGACGGGCGAGGGTTCGCCTCCCGACGCGCTCGCCGCGCGGAATAGGGCACCACTCCAGGCTGTTGCGCATTCTAGGCGCGGCGGCGACAAGCGCCCGGACCGTTGATCACTACCAGAGGAGCAACCCGATGACCAAGCAGCACATCGCCAAACCCGCACCCGCCTCGCGTCGCAAGTTCCTCGCCGGCGCCGCTGCCGCCACCGCCGGCGCGACCCTCGGCTTCCCGGCGATCGTGAAGGCGCAGGGACCGGTCTCCATGCGCTGGCAGTCGACCTGGCCGGCGAAGGACATCTTCCACGAGTACGCGAACGACTTCGCGAAGAAGGTGAACGACATGACCGGCGGCGACCTCAAGATCGAGGTGCTGCCCGCGGGCGCAGTCGTCCCCGCGTTCGGCCTGCTCGACGCGGTGTCCAAGGGCACCCTCGACGGCGGCCACGGCGTGCTCGTGTACCACTACGGCAAGCAGAACGCGCTCGCGCTCTGGGGCTCCGGCCCGGCGTTCGGGATGGACGCCAACCAGCTCCTCGCATGGCACAAGTACGGCGGCGGCAAGCAGCTGCTCGACAAGCTCTATGCCTCGATCGGCGCGAACGTCGTTTCGTTCCCGTACGGCCCGATGCCCACGCAGCCGCTCGGCTGGTTCAAGAAGCCGATTACCAAGAACGAGGACTTCAAGGGCCTCAAGTTCCGCACCGTCGGCATCTCGATTGACGTGTTCACCGGCCTCGGCGCCGCGGTCAACGCGCTGCCCGGCGGCGAGATCGTCCCGGCGATGGACCGCGGGCTCCTCGACGCGGCGGAGTTCAACAACGCCACGTCCGACCGGATCCTCGGCTTCGCCGACGTCTCGAAGGTCTGCATGCTGCAGAGCTACCACCAGAACGCCGAGCAGTTCGAGATCATGTTCAACAAGGCTAAGTACGACGCGCTGCCGGCCAAGGTAAAGGCGATCATCGAGAACGCGGTCGAGGCGTCGTCCGCCGACATGAGCTGGAAGGCGGTGGACCGGTACTCCAAGGACTACGTCGAGCTGCAGACCAAGCACAACGTCAGGTTCTACAAGACGCCGGACTCGGTGCTGCAGACGCAGCTTACCGCATACGACGCCGCGACCAAGAAGCGCGCCGACAACGCGCTGTTCGTGGAGATCGAGAAGTCCCAGAAGGAGTTCGCGGAGCGCGCGGTACGCTGGTACCTCGACACCCAGGTCAGCCCGCGCATGGCGTACAACCACTACTTCGGCAAGAAGCCGGCGGCGGCCAAGAAGGCGTAGCGGCCGCGGACCCGGCACAGCCATCCGGCGCGAGCCGGGTGGCTGTTTTGTTTCCGATCGGACCCGGTCTTAAGCCGCGCGACAGGTTCGCCGCGTAAGCTCGACACCGTCATGCAGAAGCTGCTGCTTTTCGTCGACAAGGTGAGCACCTGGGTCGGCCAGGCCTTCTCCTGGCTGATCGTCGGCCTCACGCTGCTCATTTCCTGGGAGGTGTTCTCGCGCTACGTGCTCGACGCGCCGCACGCCTGGGCGTTCGACGTGATGATCATGCAGTACGGCACGCTGTTCATGATGGCCGGCGCCTACACGCTGGCGAAGAACGGCCACGTGCGCGGCGACGTGCTCTACGGGTTCTTCCGCCCGCGCACGCAGGCGGCGATCGACCTCATCCTCTACATCCTGTTCTTCATCCCCGGCGTGATCGCGCTCACCTACGCCGGCTACTTCTACGCGGCGGAGTCCTGGGCGATCAACGAGCACTCGAACATCACCGCCGACGGCCCGCCGATCTACCCGTTCAAGACGATCATCCCGCTCGCGGGCGCGTTCCTGCTCGCGCAGGGGATCGTGGAGATCATCCGCTGCGTCATCTGCCTGAAGCAGGGGCACTGGCCCTCGCGCGAGGAGGACGTGGAGGAGGTCGACGTCGGCAAGCTGAAGGCGATGGTGCACGCCCCGGGCGGCGACGGCGCGGCGGCGCAGGCGATCGTCGGGCATGAGGGCGGGGGCGCGGTGCACACCGCCGAGCGCAAGGGCGAGATGCGGTGATGAAGATCCGCAAGGAACTCTGGTTCGGCTTCTCGCTCATGGCCGTGATCCTGGCCGCCGTCCTGGTGTTCACGCCTTGGAGCCAACTGTTCGACGCGCATCTTGCGCGCGAGGACCTCGGCGTCCTCGGCCTGCTCATGCTCGCGCTGATCGTGGTGGCGATCATGCTCGGGTTCCCGACCGCGTTCACCCTCATGGGAATGGGCGTGTTCTTCGCCTGGCTTGCCTATCGCAACGTCAATCCCGAGCTCGCCAACCGCCAGGTGCTCGACCTGATGGTGCAGCGCGCCTACGGCGTGATGTCGAACGACGTGCTGATCGCGGTCCCGCTGTTCGTGTTCATGGGCTACCTGGTCGAGCGCGCGGCGCTGATCGAGCGGCTCTTCAAGAGCCTGCATCTCGCGCTCGCCCGCATTCCCGGCTCGCTCGCGGTGGCGACGATCGTGACCTGCGCGGTGTTCGCGACCGCGACCGGCATCGTCGGTGCCGTGGTCACGCTCATGGGCCTGCTCGCCCTGCCCGCGATGTTGCGCGCGGGCTACCACACGCAGGTCGCGGCGGGGGCGATCACCGCCGGCGGCTGCCTCGGCATCCTGATCCCACCGTCGGTGCTGCTGATCGTCTACGGCGCGACCGCGGGGGTGTCGGTCGTGCAGCTCTACGCCGGCGCGTTCTTTCCCGGGGTCATGCTCGCGGCGCTGTACGTCGGGTACGTGGTCGTGCTCGCGAAGCTCAAGCCGCGGCTGATGCCGCCGCTGCCGCCGGAGGAGGCGCGCGTGGCGCTGCCGGCGTTCGCGCAGCGCCTCTCGGCCCGGGGCCGCAACGCTTTCGTCGCGCTCGCCGGGGCCGCGTTCGGCGCCGGTGGAGGCGTGGAACGGCGCACCGTTTTCGGCCAGCTGTTCGTCTCGCTCCTGCCGGCGCTCGCGATCGCGGGGCTCCTCGCAGTGATGTACCAGTCCGCGACTGCGCCGGTCGTCGAGGCGAGCACCGCCGGGCTCGTCGAAGCGGGCGGGCTCGTCGCGGCGGACGTCCAGGAAGAGTCGGCCGGACTGATCGGCGCGCCGCCGGGTGAGGACGAGGCGAAGGAGGGCGAGGCGCCGCAGGGACTCGCGGCGCCGCCGGGCGCCGAGGAACCCAAGGAGGATGCCCGCGCAGCCGCCGAAGCCGCGCCGCCGGCGCAGGCTGCGGCGCCCGCCGAGCGCCTGCCGGCGCCGACCTGGTACTGGATCGTCCTGGGGATCGGCCTCGCGGCCGCCGCGGTCATCTACCTGCTGTGGAGCTGGGAGCGGCTCGAGATCTTCAAGATGCTGCTCGCTTCGTTCTTCCCGCTCGCGGTCCTGATCCTCGCGGTGCTCGGATCGATCGTGTTCGGCCTGGCGACGCCGACCGAGGCGGCGGCGGTCGGCGCCTTCGGCGGGTTCATCCTCGCCGGCGCGTACCGCTACATCGCGCACGCACGTGCGCGCGGCAGCGGCCGCACCTCCGCCGTCGCGACCACGGTGAGGGAGCTCGGTGCGATCGTGAAGGACTCCGCCTTCCTCACCGCGAAGACGAGCGCGATGGTCTGCTGGCTCTTCGTCGGCTCGGCGATCTTCTCGGCTGCGTTCGCGCTCCTCGGCGGACAGGAGCTCGTCGAGCGCTGGGTGCTCTCGCTCGGCCTGACGCCGATCCAGTTCCTGATCCTGACGCAGTTCATCATCTTCATCCTTGGCTGGCCGCTCGAGTGGACCGAGATCATCGTCATCTTCATGCCGATCTTCATTCCGCTGCTGCCGAAGTTCGGGGTCGATCCGCTCTTCTTCGGCCTGCTGGTGGCGCTCAACCTGCAGACCGCGTTCCTGTCGCCGCCGGTGGCGATGGCGGCGTTCTACCTGAAGGGCGTGTCGCCGCCGCACGTCACCCTCAACCAGATCTTCGCCGGGATGCTGCCGTTCATGGGGATCCAGATCGTCGCGCTCGCCTTGCTGTACATCTTCCCCGAGATCGGGCTGTGGCTGCCTAAAGTGCTCTACAAGTAAGTTATTGCGCGGCGCGGGCAGCTGCGGGGCATCGTTGGACGAATCGCCGCGCAACGCAATAATTGCTCGCGTTGAGCGTCACGGAAGGTGTGACGCTCAAGGCGAGCGGGCAAGACAAGAGAGGCCCGCTCCGGGCGGGCGCACCTGAACTCCCGTACACTCGCGCACCGGCTTGGGCTGTCGCCCGCCGGGCGCACGCGGCGCAAAGGGGCCCGATGCAGACCGCACTAGCCTCACGGGTATTCCAGCTCTTCCTGATCAAGCCTTCCCACTACGATGACGAGGGGTATGTCATCCAGTGGATCCGCTCGTCGATCCCGTCTAACTCCCTGGCGACGCTGAACGGCCTCGCGCTCGATTGCGCCGCGCGCAAAGTGCTCGGTGCCGAGGTCGAGATCCGGATCACCGTCTGGGACGAGACGAACACGCGCATCCGCCCCGACGAGATCATTCGTCGCATCCGGGCCTCGGGCGGGCACGGCCTGGTCGGTCTGGTCGGCGTGCAGACCAACCAGTATCCGCGCGCGGTCGACATCGCGCGACCGCTGCGCGCCGCGGGCATTCCGGTCTGCATCGGCGGGTTCCACGTGAGCGGGACCATCGCGATGCTGCCGGAGATCCAGCCCGAGCTGCGCGAGGCGATGGACCTGGGCGTCACGCTCTTCGCCGGCGAGGCCGAAGGCCGTCTCGAGGACCTGCTGCGCGACGCCGATCGCGGCGCGCTGAAGCCGCTCTACAACTTCATGAAGGATCTGCCAGGCCTGGAGGGGGTGCCGACGCCCTACCTGCCGGTCGACGTCGTACGTCGCACCGCCGGCA
>Ga0268299_1000529_pt1 | contig 113661 bp, 107 predicted proteins | sample NOBtaG_FD_193484 | JGI IMG/M metagenome (GOLD analysis project Ga0268299, IMG submission 193484) | Activated sludge microbial communities from bioreactor in Nijmegen, Gelderland, Netherland - NOB reactor | ecosystem: Engineered > Bioreactor > Aerobic > Activated sludge | place: Netherlands...
GTAGAGGATGAGCAGCAGGCTCGGCGGGATCAGCATACCGAGCACGGAGGAGCCCGCGACCACGCCCACCGAGAACCGCCGTGAATGGCCGTAGCGCAGCATCTCGGGCACCGCCACCTTCGTGAACACCGCTGCCGACGCGATGCTGATGCCGGTGATCGCCGCGAACACGGCGTTCGCCGCCACCGTGGCAATGCCCAGCCCCCCGCGGACGCGACGGAAAATCTGGTGCGCGACCTCGAAGGTGTCCTTGCCGATGTCGGCCGTGCTCACCAGCAGCCCCATCAGGACGAACAGCGGCACGACGCCGAAAACGTAGTCCGAGATCGCGTCGTTCGCGGCCAGCGCGAGCAGGTTGGCGGCGACGCTCGCGTCGCCGCGGATGATCCAGACCCCGACGAAGGACAAGAGCATCAGCGCCACCCCGACGTACATGCCGGCGTAGATGAGCGCGAGCATCACGCCCACCGACACGAGGCCGATGACGGTCGCGTCAGTCATCGGCGGCGGGGAAGGCGGGTCGTGGGCGTGCGAGCGCAAGGCGCAGGTCGCGCCAGGCGAGCAGGCAGAACTGCACGACCATGGCGGCGCAGCCGACGATGATGATCGCCTTGAGCGGCCCGGTCGGGATCTGTACCACGCCGGTCGAGCCGTAGAACTCCCGATTGGCAAACGCCTGCTCTGCGAGCGGCCAGGTCGTGACCAGGATGGTCGCGAACAGCGCGGCACCGACGAGGTCGTACGCGAGCTGCAGGGCGTGGGCGACGCGCGGCGCGCGAGCGCGGAGCCGCGCGAACAGCACGTCGGCGCGAGTGAGACCGCCGGTGCGCAGGGTCTGCGGAAGCTGCAGAAAGACGATGCCGACGATGGAGAACTGCACCATTTCGGCGACGCCGAGGATCGGCGCGTCGAGCAGCCAGCGGCTCAGGACGTCGGCGCAGATCAGCGCCATCAGGAATAGGATCCAGCCCGTCCCGATGGCCGCGAGCACCGCGGTCGCCGCGCCAAAACCCGCGCGGCCGGCGCGCCCGTCAGCCATCGGACCCGCCCGCTCGTGCGCCCGCGCGGCGGACGTTCACTCCTTGTCGAAATCGCGCGGGAACTTGAATCCGGTCGCGCGCACCGAATCCATGTACGCCGCGAGGACCTTCCGCGCCGGCGGGCCGGCCTGCTTGATCCATTCCTTGGTCGGGTTCGGGATGATCTTCACCATCCGCGCCTGCTCGGCGGCGCTCAGCGCCGTCAGCTTGCCGCCGCCCTTCTGCCACGCCGCCTGTGCGGTCTCGATCCGCGCGGTCTGCTCCAGAAGGTAGGCGCCCTTGTATGCGTTCGCGCCCTTGCGGAAGGCCGCCCTCACCTCCTCGGGAAACTTGTTCCAGCGCCCCTTGTTGATCGCCACCGCGCCGGCGTACATCGCGCCGAAATTGGTCACGGTGAAGTGCGGCGCGACCTCGAAGAGCTTCGCCGGCACCGCCGAGGTCACGAACGCTACTGCACCGTCGTACACGCCGGTCTTGATGTCGTTGTAGAAGGTGTTGAGGCTACCCTGCACGCCGACCGCGCCGGTGTTCTTGAACCACGCGAGGTTGGGACCGGCGCCACCGATCTTCTTGCCCTTGAGGTCCTCGAGCCGGCCGATCGGAAAGTTGCTCGCGATGCCGTAGTTGTCGATCGAGAATCCGGCGAGGTACACGACGCCGAACTTGTCCCATTCCGCGGTCAGCTCCGGCAGGGCCTGGACGTAGTCGATCGATTTGGTCACGACGTTGGCATCGGCCGGACCGAAGGGCACGAAGTACGTGACGTTGTTCAGGGGCAGCTTAGCCGACTGGAACACCGTGGCGACGATCCCCATGTCGGAGATCCCCTGTTGCATGGTCTCGAGCTCGGAGCCGATCTTTGCGAGCGTACCGCCGTAGGCCTCGTTCCACGCGATCCTGTACTTGCCGGTCTTGGCGAGCTCCGCGTCGACCGTGGGCACGAAGGTCTCGCGGATGTGCTTCACCCACAGGAAGATCGGCGGATGGCCGGCGGCGACGGTAAGGCGAATCGTCTCCTGGGCGGCGGCGGGCACCGCGAAGGCGAGCGCCGCGACTGCCGCGGCAGCACGTAAACGATCAAGCATTCGATTTCTCCCTTCGTTGTCCGCGCCATTAGGCGGCGCGCCGAGCATACTGCGCCCCCGCGCGCACTTCAACGTAGCGCGGGCCCTGCGCAGGGCGAGTCGCTGCGCATCAAATCTGCGATGATCGGCGCCTTCCGCGGCCCGCCGCGAGCAGGGGCCCGGCGGACACACAAGCTCATCGTGGGAGAGCGGAAATGAGACTCGTCACGTTCACGGTTCGGGGCGGCCGGCCCCGGGCGGGCGCGCTGGTCGACGGGGACCGCAAGGTTCTAGATCTCCAGGCCGCGCACGCGTCCCGCTACCGCGGCCGGCGATCGAAGCACCTCGCGAGCGTGCTCGCGATCGCAGCGGGCGGCGACGACGCGCTCGACCTCGCGAACTCGCTCGCCGCCGCGCGCAAGCGGCCGGCTGCGGCCGTCAGATCGCGCGCCGAGGTGAAGCTGCTCGCGCCGATCCCGCAGCCGCCGCAGATGCGCGACTTCCTGTGCTTCGAGAAGCACCTCGTCCAGGCATTCCAGGCGGCGCGCAAGGTGCGCGCCGCCCAGTCGCCGGACCCCCAGGCGGCGCTGCGCGAGATGGAAGCGAAGGGCATTCTCGCGGTCCCGCAGACCTGGTACGAGCGCCCGATCTTCTACCACCCAAACCGGCTCAACGTGGTCGGCCCGGACCAGGACGTGCTGTGGCCGTCGTACTCAAGCGTGCTCGACTTCGAGCTGGAGTTCGGCTGCTTCATCGGCAGGCCGGGCAAGGACCTCCCGCGCGACCGTGCCCTGCAGCACGTCTTCGGCTACACGATCTTCAACGACATCTCGGCGCGCGACGAGCAGACGAAGGAGATGCCCGGGCAGCTCGGGCCCGGCAAGGGCAAGGACTTCGACACCGGCAACGTGCTCGGGCCCTGTCTCGTGACCGCCGACGAGCTGCGCGACCCGTACCGCCTTGCCATGGCGGTGCGCGTGAACGGCGAGGAATGGGGGCGCGGTAACTCGAGCGAGATGCGCTGGCGGTTCGAGGACTGCATCGCGCACGTGTCCCGCTCCGAGACCGTCTACCCCGGCGAGTTCTTTGCGTCGGGGACGGTGGGAGGCGGCTCCGGGCTCGAGCAGATGCGCTTTCTGAAACCCGGCGACGTGGTGGAGCTCGAGGTCGAGGGGATCGGCGTGCTGCGCAACCGCTTCGTCAAACCGTAATCGGAAGAGAGGGGAGAACAATGAGACAGGGCATCCGCCGCGTCGTGACCGGACACGATGACGAGGGCCGGGCCACGATCTTCATCGACGACCGCGCGCCGAACGCAACCGAGATCAAGGGCTGGCCTGGACTCTGGGTCACGGAGTTGTGGGTGACCGGGGAGATGCCGGTCGACAACATGGGCAGGACCGACCAGGGTGCCCGCCCGATGCGTCACGATCCGACGCCGAGCGGCACCATCTTCCGCGTGGTGGAGTTTCCGCCGGAGTCCGCGCTGAAGGGCATCGACGCCAAGGCCGCGTTCGAGCATCTGGGCAGCCACAACAAGCCGACGGCGGCCGACTCGGCGAAGCACCCGTCCATGCACAAGACGAAGTCGATCGACTACCTGGTCGTGATCTCGGGCGAAATGTGGATGGTGATGGAAGAGGGCGAGGTGCTGCTGAAAGCCGGCGACTGCGTGGTCCAGCGCGGCACCAACCACGCCTGGGTCAACAAGAGCGACCGGCCATGCCTCCTCGCGGCCATACTGATCGACGCGAAGCCCGCGCCGTAGGCGCGCCATCGCACGCAACCATGCCCAATCCCCTCCGCGGATTCACCGTCGACCGGCGCGAGATCGGCTTCATCGGCCGCGACCTGCAGCGCCCCGAGTGCATCCTCGCGGAGCGCGACGGCACCCTCTGGGCCGCCGACGCGCGCGGCGGGGTCGTCCGGATCGCCGCCGACGGCGCTCAGACGATCGTCACCCAGACCGAAGCGGCGCACTTCGCGGGCGCTGCGACGGATGCCGAACGATTCGTCGCCGGCACGCTGCCGAACGGCCTGGCATTCGCCGCGAACGGCGACCTGCTGATCGCGAACTTCGGCACCGACCGCCTCGAGGTCATGACGCGCGACGGTGCGAGCCGCGTGCTCCACGACACGATCGACGGGCAGCCGATCGGCAAGGTGAACTTCGTCCTGCGCGACTCGAAGGATCGCCTCTGGCTCACCGTGTCGACGCGCATCAGGAACTGGATGCAGGCCATCGACCCGACGGTCGCGGACGGCTACGTCGCGCTCGTCGACGGCAAGGGCATCCGGATCGTCGCCGACGGCTTCCGATTCACGAACGAGATCCGGCTCGACGCTCGCGAGGAGTGGCTGTACATCGTGGAGACGACCGGCCAGTGCGTGAGCCGCATGCGCGTCCGGCCCGACGGATCGCTCGCGCAGCGCGAGGTGTTCGGGCCGTCGAAGCTCGGAAGCGCCGGCTTCCCCGACGGCATCGCGCTCGACCAGCAGGGCAACGTCTGGGGCACGCTCGTGATGTCCGACGTGATCTTCGTCATCACCGCCGACGGCGACTACCTGGAGGTCCTCGACGACGGCGACGCCGCCGCGAGCGCCGCGCTCGAGCGGGCGTTCCTGGAGCGGCGCGTGACGCCCGAGGTCATGCTCGCGGCCGGCGGCGGGCTCGCGCCGTGGTTCGCGAGCCTCACGTTCGGCGGGCCCGACCTGCGCACCTGCTACATCGGCAGCCTGCGCGGCACGCGCATCCCGTACTTCCGCGCGCCGGTCGCCGGACTGCCGATGGTCCACTGGAGCGAGCGTTGAGCGCGCCGGTCCGGCAGGTGGCGCAGATCCTCGCGCGCGCGCGGCTCGACGGCATGCGCCTGGCCGGTCTGCCGGATGCGGCGCGCCCGCGCGACGAGGCCGAGGGCTACCGGGTGCAGGAGGCGGTTCACGGGATACTGAGCGCAGGCGGCTTCGGAGCGATCGTTGGCCACAAGATCGGGTGCACGACCGCGGTGATGCAGCAGTTCCTCGGCATCGACCACCCGTGCGCCGGCGGAGTGTTCGGAACACGCGTGTTCCGCGACGCACTCGCGCTCCCGTTCGTTGCGTTCCTGCACGTCGGCGTCGAGACCGAGCTCGCGGTGGTGCTCGAGCGCGACCTGCCGCCGCGTGGCGTGCCCTATTCGGTGGACGACGTGCGCGCAGCGGTCGGCGCCATTGCGACGGCAATGGAGATCGTCGACGACCGCTGGGACGACTATCGCCGCGTGGACACGCCGACCCTGATCGCGGACGACTTCTTCAACGACGCTTCGGTTCTCGGCCCGCTGCGGCGATTCGACCGCGCGCTCGATCTCGCCGCCCTGCGCGGGGTGACGCGGGTCAACGGCGTCGAGGCCGGCCGGGGCAGCGGCACCGACGTGCTCGGCGGCCCGCTCAATGCGCTGGCCTGGCTTGCGAATCATCTCGCCGCGCGCGGACCGGGGTTGCGCGCAGGGGAGTTCGTCTCCACCGGCAGCGTGGTGCAGACGCAGTGGATCGCCCGCGGCGACCGGGTGGAGATCGAGATCGAAGGTCTCGGCCGCTGCGCCGCGCGCTTCGAGTAGTCCGACACGGAGAACGCCGATGCCCCGCACGTTCGTCGACCTGTCCATCTTCCTCGAGAACGACGTCGTCTCGGACCCGCAGCCCTTCACGCCGAAGATCACTTACTTCGACCACCAGGCGAGCTTTCCGCAGCTCGCCGGGTTCTTCCCCGGGCTGAGCAAGGCGGACATGCCCGACGGCGAGGCGTGGGCGGTCGAGAAGGTCGAGCTGATCACGCACAACGGGACGCACCTCGACGCGCCGTATCACTTCCACTCGACGATGAACAGGGGTGAACGGGCGATCGCGATCGACGAGGTGCCGCTCGAGTGGTGCTTCCAGCCCGGGGTCAAGCTCGACTTCCGGCACTTCGACGACGGATACGTCGTCACCGCGCGCGACGTCGAGGCGGAGCTCGCGCGCATCGGCCATCGGCTGCGAGCGCTCGAGATCGTGGTGGTCAACACGCGCGCCGGCTCGCGCTACGGCAACGACGACTACGTAAGCGCCGGGTGCGGGATGGGCTACGAGGCGACGATGTACCTCCTTGAGCGCGGCGTGCGGCTCACCGGCACCGACGCCTGGAGCTGGGACGCGCCGTTCGTCTACACCGCGGAGAAGTACCGGGCCACCGGCGACGCGCGCCTGATCTGGGAGGGGCACAAGGCCGGACGCGACATCGGCTACTGCCACCTCGAGAAGCTGCACAACCTCGAGGCCCTGCCGCCCGACGGCTTCATGGTGGCGTGCTTTCCGGTGAAGATCCGCGGCGCCTCCGCCGGCTGGACGCGGGCGGTGGCGATCCTCGACGACGCGCTGCTTGCGTCCTCGGCGCACCCGGGCGCGGGTTGATTTGGGAGGCGAAACTGGGTAGCCTCGCTCGCTCCCCCGGCACCCCGCCGGAACCTGCTTTCTGACCCACGTCTCCCGAGGACAGCCATGCCGGATTACTCCGAAGTCTCCAAGGACAAGCTCGTCGCCGACATGAAGGTCGTGATCGCCGACGCGGAAGAGCTGCTCAAGGCCACCGCGAACGCCGCCGGCGACAAGGTCACCGCCGCCCGCGCGCGCATGGAGGACAGCCTGCGCACCGCGCGCATCAAGGTCGCCGAGGCGCAGGAAGTCGTCGTCGACAAGGCGAAGGCCGCGGCGCGCGCGACCGACGACTACGTCCATGCCAATCCCTGGCGCGCCGTCGGCATCGCCGCGGGCGCGGGCCTCGTCATCGGCATGCTCATTTCCCGCCGCTAGCCCCGGGCGCCGGCTCGCCATGACCGAGGCCGGGGCGCCGCGCCCACCTGGGCTCGCCGGCTCGCTCGCGCGCCTCGCGCGCACCGCGCTCGGGGTCCTGCGCACGCGCCTCGAGATCCTCGCCACCGAGATCGAGGAGGAGCGCATCCGGTTCGCCGGGCTCGCACTCGTCGTCGCCGCAATCGCGTTCTGCGTGCAGATGGCCGTGCTGCTCTTCGTGATCCTGATGGTCGTGCTGCTCTGGGAGTCGCACCGCGTCGTCACGCTCGCCACGCTTTCCGGCGCGTTCTTCGTCGGCGGCGTCGCGCTGTACCTCTGGCTGCGCCACAAGCTGCGCACCCGTCCGCGCATGTTCGCGAGCACCCTCGGCGAGCTCGGGAAGGACGAAGAGCGTCTCGGCCGGGGAGGCGGCCAGGGGTGAACCGCCGCCTCGCCCAGATCCATGCGCGACGCGAGCGGCTGGTCGCGAAGGCGGCGGCACAGCGCGACGAGGTGGCACTGCTGCTCACACCGTGGGCAGCACCGCTCGCGCTTGCGGACAAGGGGGTCGCCGCCGCGACCTACGCGCGCGCGCACCCCGAGCTAGTGTTGGCGGCGGCGGCCGCGCTGGTGGTCCTGTCGCCGAGGCGCGCGCTGCGCTGGGCGCGCCGGGCCTTCGCCGTATGGCGCGGCTACCGCTGGGCGGTCACCGCGCTCGCGCGCGTGCGCCGGTAACCCTCACAGGTCCCAGTCGTAATCGATCGTCAGGGGCGCATGGTCCGAGAAGCGCCGCGTCTTGTAGATCGACGCGCGTAGCGCCCGGGCCGCGATGCCCGGCGTCGCGATCTGGTAGTCAATGCGCCAGCCGACGTTCTTCGCCCACGCCTGGCCGCGGTTCGACCACCAGGTGTACTGCTCCGGGCGCGGATCGAGCCGGCGGAACACGTCCACCCAGCCGGCGGCCTCGAACACCTCGGTCAGCCAGGCGCGCTCCTCCGGCAGGAAGCCCGAGTTCTTCTGGTTGGAGCGCCAGTTCTTCAGGTCGATCTCCTTGTGAGCGATGTTCCAGTCGCCGCACAGGATGAACTCGCGCCCGCTCCGGGCGAGCTGCCGCAGCATGGGCAGGAACGCCTTCATGAAGCGGAACTTCGCCTGCTGACGCTCCGCGGAGCTGGAGCCCGACGGCAGGTAAAGCGTGACGATCGAGAGCTTCCCGAAATCCGCGCGCAGGAAGCGGCCCTCGGGGTCGAACTCGCGGCTGCCGGTTCCGGTCGTCACCGCGTCCGGCTCCCGGGCGCAGTACATGCCGACCCCGCTGTAGCCCTTCTTGTGGGCGAAATCGAAATGCCCTTTCAGCCTGCCTGGCATGAGGATTGCCTTTGGCAGATCGGTTTGTTGTGCTTTGATTTCCTGCATGCATACGCAATCGGCCTTTTGTCGCACGAGCCAGGCGAGGTATCCCTTGGCAGCCGCCGAGCGGATGCCGTTGAGGTTCAGCGTGATCACGCGTAACATGTTGAATCGTGGAGAAAAATCAGGCTACTCAGGGCCCGCGCCGGTGAGCGACCACCGTGCGGCGTTCATCCGCTTCTGCATCGCCAACGGGGTGCTGCGTTTCGGCAGCTTCGTGACGAAATCCGGCAGGTCCACGCCCTACTTCTTCAACGCGGGACTGTTCAACACCGGCGCACGCCTCGATCGTCTCGCGGAATTTTACGCAGACGCGATCCTGCGCTCCGGGATCGCGTTCGACATGGTTTTCGGGCCCGCCTACAAGGGAATCGTGCTTGTCGCCGCAACCGCGATGGCCCTCGCGCGGGCGGGCCGCGACGTGGCCTACGCGTACAACCGCAAGGAAGCAAAGGACCACGGCGAGGGCGGCGCGGTCGTCGGCGCGCCGCTCGCCGGCCGCGTGCTGATCGTCGACGACGTCATGACCGCCGGCACCGCAGTACGGGAGTCCGTCGCGCTGATCCGCGCGGCGGGCGCGCAGCCCGCGGGCGTCGCGGTCTGTCTCGACCGCATGGAGCGCGGCACCGGAGACCTCTCCGCCGTGCAGGAAGTCGAGCGCACCTACGCAATGCCGGTCGTGGCGATCGCGAACCTGGACGATCTCCTGGGATACCTGGAAGGCGAACCGCAATACGAAGCGCACTTGCGGGCCATCGCCGCATACCGACAACAATACGGAGTCTCGAGTCATGGATAACCGATTGATCATCGCGGCTGCGGCGTGTGCGCTCCTCGCGGCGGGCCCCGCGGCCGCGCAGAAGCTCTACAAGTACACCGATCCGGCGACCGGCAAGACGGTGTACACCGAGCGACTTCCCGCCGAGGCGGCGGGCAAGGCGAACGAGCAGCTCAACCGCCAGGGCACGGTCGTCAAGCGCGAGGCCGCCGCACCGACCGCGGAGGAGCTCGCCGCGCGCGAGGCCGACCGCAAGCGCAAGATCGAGGAAGAGGCGGCCGCGCGGGAGGAAAAGCGCAAGAACCAGGCGCTCCTCAACACCTACGCGAGCGAAAAGGACATCGACGAGGCGCGCGCGCGCGCCCTGCAGGTGAACGACGAGGCGATCAAGGAAGCCGAGCGCAAGCTCGCCGAGGCGCAGAAGCGCCAGAAGCAGCTCGCGGGCGAGGCCGAGTTCTTCCAGAAGAAGCCGATGCCGATGCAGCTCAGGCTCGACATCCAGAACAACCAGAACGAGCTGAAGTCGCAAGGCGAGCTGCTCGACGCCAAGCGCAAGGACACGGTGGTGATCAACGCGAAGTACGACGAGGACAAGCGCCGCTACCAGGAGCTGATGAAGGGCGGGGCGGTCGCGACCGCGGCACCCTCGCCCGCGAAGAAGTAGACGCGCACGCGGGCGGCGCCGGCGCGCGCCGCGACCGTCACGGGCCGGGCGGTCACCCGGCCAGTTTCTTCTTCAGCAGGTCGTTGACCTGTTGCGGGTTCGCCTTCCCCTTCGTCGCCTTCATCACCTGCCCGACGAGCGCGTTGAAGGCCTTTTCCCTGCCCGCGCGAAACTCCTCGACCGACTTCGGGTTCGCGGCGAGCACGTCGTCCACGATCACCTCGATCGCGCCCGCGTCCGAGATCTGCCGCAACCCCCGCTTCTCGATGATCGCGTCGGCCTCGCCCTCACCCGCCCACATCGCGTCGAAGACCTCCTTGGCGATCTTTCCGGAGATCGTCCCGTCGTGGATGCGGGCGAGCAGCCGGCCGAGCGCGCCCGGTCCGACCGCGCTGCGCGACGCATCCAGGCCCTCGGCGTTGAGCCGCGCGGAGAGCTCGCCCATCACCCAGTTGGCGACCGTTTTCGCGGGCGTCGCGCCGCCGGCGGCGCCGGTCGTCGCGTCGACGGCCGCCTCGAAGTACTCGGCGAGCTCGCGCGACTGCGTGAGCGTCGCCGCATCGTAGGCCGGGAGTCCCAGGCCGCGCACGTAGCGTTCGCGCTTCGCCTGGGGCAGCTCGGGCAGCCCGGCGCGCACCGCCACGATCCACGCCTCGCCCACCGCGAGCGGCAGGAGGTCGGGGTCGGGGAAGTAGCGGTAGTCATGCGCCTCCTCCTTCGAGCGCATCGAGCGCGTCTCGTCGCGCTCCGGGTCGTACAGGCGCGTTTCCTGGTCGATCCGCCCACCCGCCTCGAGGACCTCGATCTGCCGGCGCGCTTCGTGCTCGATCGCGCGCTCGAGGAAGCGGAACGAGTTCAGGTTCTTGATCTCGCAGCGGGTGCCGAGCGGCGCGCCCGGCCGCCGTACCGAGACGTTCGCGTCGCAGCGGAACGAGCCCTCCTGCATGTTGCCGTCGCAGATCTCGATCCAGCGCACGAGCGCGTGCAGGGTGCGCGCGTACGCGACCGCCTCCTCGGCCGAGCGCATGTCGGGCTCGGAAACGATCTCGAGGAGCGGCGTCCCCGCGCGGTTGAGGTCGATCCCGCTCGCGCCGTGGAAGTCCTCGTGCAGCGACTTGCCGGCGTCCTCCTCGAGGTGCGCGCGCGTGAGCCGCACCACCTTCTCGGCGCCGCCCACGAGGACCGTGAGCGCGCCGCCGACCACGATCGGCGTCTCGTACTGGCTGATCTGGTAGCCCTTCGGCAGGTCGGGGTAGAAGTAGTTCTTCCGCGCGAAGACGGAAGTCCGGTTGATGGTGCCGCCGACCGCCAGGGCGAAGCGGATCGCACGCTCGACTGCGCCCCGGTTCAGCACCGGCAACGTGCCGGGCAGCGCGATGTCGACGCCGCAGGCCTGCGTGTTCGGCGCGGCGCCAAACGCCGTCGCCGCGCCGGAGAAGATCTTCGACCGCGTCGAGAGCTGCGCGTGGGTCTCCAGCCCGATGACGATCTCCCAGCTCATGGTCGGCCCGTCATTCCGCGGCGAATCCCGGGGGCGCGCGCCGGTGCCAGTCGGTCGCGAGCTGGAACTGGTGCCCGAGGTTGAGCATCCGCGCCTCGGAGAAGTACGGACCGACGATCTGCAGCCCCACCGGGAGCCCGCCGGAGGGGTCCGAGGGGAGGGCGGGGCCCGCCCCTGTCCCGAATCCGCAGGGGATCGACATGGCGGGCAGTCCCGCGAGGTTCGGGCTCACCGTGTAGATGTCGTTGAGGTACATCTTCACCGGATCGGCGACCTGCTCGCCGACCCGGAAGGCGACCGTCGGGGAGGTCGGGCCGACGATGAGGTCGCACTCGCGGAAGGCCGCGACGAAATCCTGCGCGATCAGCCGCCGCACGCGCTGCGCCTGGAGGTAGTACGCGTCGTAGTACCCGTGCGAGAGCACGTAGGTCCCGACGAGGATGCGCCGCTTCACCTCTGCGCCGAAGCCCTGCGCGCGCGTCTTGCAGTACATGTCGGCGAGGTCCGCGTACTCGGGCGCGCGGTAGCCGTAGCGCACGCCGTCGAAGCGCGCGAGGTTCGAGGAGGCCTCGGCCGGGGCGATCACGTAGTACGCCGGTACCGAAAGCGCACTGTTGGGGAGCCCGACTTCGACCACGGTCGCGCCGAGCTTGCGGAGGACCGCGATCGCACCCTCGACCGCCGCGCGGACGTCGGAGTCCATGCCCTCGCCGAAGTACTCGCGGGGCAGGCCGATGCGCATCCCGGCGAGCGGTCGCGCGAGGTCCCGCCCGTAGTCCTCCTTGGGGCGGTCGAGACTGGTGGAGTCGCGCGCGTCGAAGCCGGCCATCGCGTTCAGCAGGAGCGCGAGGTCCGCGGCGCTGCGGGCGAACGCGCCGCCCTGGTCGAGGCTCGACGCATAAGCGATCATCCCGTGACGGGAGACGAGGCCATAGGTCGGCTTGATCCCGGAGATGCCGCAGAAGCCGGAGGGCTGGCGGATCGACCCCCCGGTGTCGGTGCCGGTCGCGCACGGGGCAAGCCGCGCCGCGACCGCGGCGGCGGAGCCGCCCGAGGAGCCGCCGGGGACACGCGCCGGGTCCCACGGGTTCCGGGCCGGGCCGAAGTACGAGTTCTCGGTGGACGACCCCATTGCGAACTCGTCCATGTTGGTCTTGCCGAGGATCACCGCCCCTGCGGCCCCGAACTGCTCGATGACGTGCGCGTCGTACGGCGCGACGAAGTTCGAGAGGATCCTGGACGCACAGGTCGTGAGCCATCCCCGGGCGCAGAAGATGTCCTTGTGGGCCACCGGGATTCCGAGGAGGGGCGCGCGCTCGCCGCGCGCGAGGCGTGCATCGGCATCGCGGGCGTGGGCGAGGCTCCGGTCGCGATCCACCGTGACGAAGGCATTGAGCGCGCCCTGGTGGCGGTCGATGCGCGCGAGATAGCGCTCGGTCAGCTCGACGCTCGTGACTTTTTTCGCAGCCAGCGCGTCGGCGAGCTCGGTAAGGGAGGCTTCGATCATCGAGGCGGGGCGGGGCTCGCGCTGCCCGCGTTCCGGTCCGTCACTCGATCACCTTCGGCACGAGGTAGAGGTCCGCCTCGACCTGCGGAGCGATCGTCTGGAAGAGGTGGTGCTGATCGCGCTCGGTGACCGCGTCCTCGCGCAGGCGCAGCATCACGTCCTGGGCGTGGGCCATCGGCTCGATGCCCGACGTGTCCACCGCCTGCAGCTGCTCGACCAGGGCCAGGATCCCGTTGAGGTCGTGTTGCACCGCCGCGACCTCGGCCCGGGTCACTTCGACCCGGGCGAGCTGCGCGATGCGGAGGATGTCCGACGAGCTTAGCGACATTCGTGATTTCCGACTTAGAACAAGCGCTTAGATTCGGGTATTATAGCTATCGCGCATGCCCCCGGCGCCCGGGGCGCGATTCAGGAGAACGATTACTACATGCTCGGCTTTTTGCGCGCCTATTTCTCCGACGACCTTGCGATCGACCTCGGCACCGCGAACACGCTGATCTACGTGCGCGGCAAGGGCATCGTCCTCGACGAACCGTCGGTCGTCGCCATCCGCCAGGAGGGCGGGCCGAACGCGAAACGCACCATCCAAGCGGTCGGCAAGGAAGCGAAACAGATGCTCGGCAAGGCGCCGGGCAACATTACCGTGATCCGCCCGATGAAGGACGGCGTCATCGCCGACTTCACGGTAACGGAGCAGATGCTGAAGCAGTTTATCAAGAAGGTGCACGTATCGCGGCTGCTCTCGCCCTCGCCGCGCATCATCATCTGCGTGCCGTGCGGCTCGACGCAGGTCGAGCGGCGCGCGATCCGCGAGAGCGCGATCGGCGCGGGTGCGTCGCAGGTGTACCTCATCGAGGAGCCGATGGCCGCGGCGATCGGCGCGGACCTGCCGGTTGCGGAAGCCACCGGATCGATGGTGGTCGACATCGGCGGCGGCACGACCGAGGTCGGCGTGATCTCGCTCGGCGGCATGGTGTACGCGGGCAGCGTGCGCGTGGGCGGCGACAAGTTCGACGAGGCGATCATCAACTACATCCGCCGCAACTACGGCATGCTGATCGGCGAGTCCACCGCGGAGATGATCAAGAAGGAGATCGGGTCGGCGTTCCCGGGCTCCGAGGTGCGCGAGATCGAGGTGAAGGGCCGCAATCTCGCCGAGGGCATTCCGCGCAGCTTCACCATCTCCTCGAACGAGGTCCTGGAGGCGCTCACCGAACCGCTGAACCAGATCGTCTCGGCGGTGAAGTCGGCGCTCGAGCAGACCCCGCCCGAGCTAGGCGCGGACATCGCGTCCAAGGGCATGGTCATCACCGGTGGCGGCGCGCTGCTGCGCGACCTCGACCGGCTCCTGATGGAGGAGACCGGACTGCCGGTGATCGTCGCCGAAGACCCGCTCACGTGCGTCGTCCGCGGCTCGGGCAAGGCGCTCGAGAAGATGGACAAGCTCGGGAGCATCTTCACCAACGAGTAGGAAACACGAGGCCGGGAAGAGGGAAGCGTGCCGTCCGCGCCGCAACCCTGACGTTCCCCGTTTCGCGCTTCCCGCTCCCGCGCCATGGAGCACACGCCGCCCCAGTTCTTCCATCGCGGCCCGGCTCCGATCGCGCGCCTGACCTTCTTCGCGCTCCTGTCCGTGTTTCTGATGGTGCTGGACGCGCGGTTCCGCTACGCGGAGCCGCTGCGCCAGGTGCTCGCGATCGCGGCCTATCCGCTCCAGCAGATCGCGATCGCGCCATTCACCGCAGTCGCGCGCGCGCGCGATTTCTTCACCTCCCAGGCCGACCTGCGCGAGCAGAACGCGGCGCTGCGCACCCAGAAGCTGCGCGACGCCGAAGACCTCCTCACGCTCGACGCGCTGCGCGCCGAGAACGAGAGCCTGCGGCGGCTGCTCGCAGCCAAGGAACGGCTTCCCGGCGACGCGCTCTTCGCGGAGATCGTGTATGCCGGCCGCGACCCGTTCAGCCGCAAGGTGATCATCGACCGCGGCGCGCAGCACGGCGTCCAGACCGGGCAGCCGGTCGTGGACGCGAGCGGCGTCCTCGGCCAGGTGACCCGCGTGCAGCCGTTGCTCGCCGAGGTGACGCTCATCGTCGACAAGGACCATGCGATCCCGGTGCAGGTCGTGCGCAACGGCCTGCGCGGGGTGGTGTTCGGTTCCGGCGACGGCTCGACCCTCGAGCTGCGCCACATGGCCTCCAACGCGGAGGTCGAGGCAGGCGACCTGCTGGTCACCTCGGGGCTCGACGGCATGTACCCGCGCGGGCTTCCGGTGGCCCGCGTCGCGAAGGTCGAGCGCGAGTCGGCCTACGCGTTCGCCAAGATCGTCGGCCACCCGGTCGCCGGCACGATTCAGCACCAGCAGGTGCTGGTGCTCTCGCCCGCCGAGCCCCCGCCGGCGTGGGCGGCCGAGCCGGACCGGGCGAAGAAGGGTGCGCGCGCGAAGCGCAGCGTGCGCAAGGGTGATTGACGCCGCCGATGGCCGCGAACCCGCAGCACATCCTCCTGCCGGTCAACGTCGGATTCATGGCGGTGAGCGTCGTCGCGGCGCTCGCCTTCAACCTGCTGCCCTGGCAGGACGTGCGCGGCGTGCCGGACCTCCTCGCGCTGGTGCTGGTCTTCTGGTGCATCCACCAGCCGCGGAGGATGGGGATCGGGATCGCGTGGCTCCTCGGGCTCGTGATGGACACCGCGAACGGGGCGCTGTTCGGCCAGCACGCGCTCGCCTACGCGGCCCTGGCCTACACGGCGCAGGGGCTGCACCGGCGCATCCTCAGCTTCCCGCCGTGGCCCCAGGCGCTCCACGTCCTCGTGCTGCTGCTCGGGGGCCAGCTCATCATGCTGGCGGTGCGCATGCTCGCCGGCGGGACCTTCCCGGGCGCGTCGTACTTCTTCGGCAGCCTGGTCTCCGCGGCACTGTGGCCGCTCGTGACGTTCATCCTGCTCGCGCCGCAGCGGCGGCCCGAAGAGGTGGACGAGACGCGTCCGATCTAGCGGGGCGAGCGTGCGCTACACCGAGTTCCGCGACCCCGACGCCGACCTGCACCGCTTCCAGATGCGGCTGGGCGTCGCCGGCGCGTTCGTGCTCGCGGCGTTCGCGCTGCTGCTCGGCCGCTTCGCGTACCTGCAGCTCTGGCAGCACGACTACTACAAGACCAAGGCCGAGGACAACCGCATCTCGATCGTCCCGATCGCCCCCAACCGCGGGCTGATCCTAGACCGCAACGGCGTCGTCCTGGCGCGCAACGAGTCCCAGTACACGCTCGAGATCAGCCCGCGCCAGGTGGCGAACGTCGACGAGACCATCGCCGAGCTCGGCAAGGTGCTGGAGATCCTGCCCCGCGATCGCAACCGCTTCCGCAAGCTCCGCCAGGAGATCAAAGGCGCGGAGAGCCTGCCGATCAAGACGCGCCTGAGCGACGTGGAGGTGGCGCGATTCGCCGCGAACGCCTACCGCTTCCCCGGCGTCGAGATCAAGGCGCGGCTGTTCCGCTCGTACCCGTTCGGCGAGAGCGCCTCCCACGCGCTCGGCTACATCGGCCGCATCAGCGACCGCGACCTCGAGCGCCTGGAGGCCGAGGGCCTGACCGCGAACTACAAGGGCTCCGACTTCATCGGCAAGAACGGCATCGAGGCGAGCTACGAGCGCGAGCTGCACGGCACCACCGGGACGGCGCGAGTCGAGATCGATGCCGGCGGAAGAGGGATCCGGACGCTGTCCTCCACGGCGCCCGTGGCCGGCAACAATCTGGTCCTGACCCTCGACATCAAGCTGCAGGCGATCGCCGAGCAGGCATTCGGCAACTTCCGCGGCGCCCTGGTGGCAATCGAGCCCGCGACCGGCGGCGTGCTCGCCTTCGTCTCGCGGCCCGGCTACGACCCGAACCTCTTCGTCGACGGCATCGATCCGCAGAGCTGGCAGGCGCTGAACGACGACCCCGACAAGCCGCTCAACAACCGCGCGCTCTCCGGCGCCTACCCGCCCGGCTCCACCGTGAAGCCGTTCATGGCGCTGATGGCGCTCCAGCTCGGCAAGCGCACGCCCGAGTACACGATCAGCGATCCCGGGTTCTTCACCCTTGCCGGCGTGGCGCGGCCGTTCCGGGACTGGAAGGTTGGCGGGCACGGTGCGGTCAACCTGCACCGCTCGGTCGTGGTGTCGTGCGACACCTACTACTACGGCCTCGCGGCCGACATGGACATCGACCAGCAGCACGCGTTCCTTTCGCAGCTCGGGTTCGGGAGCCCGAGCGGCATCGACATCGACGGCGAGAAGAGCGGCCTGCTGCCCTCGCGCGAGTGGAAGAAGAAGCGCTTCAAGCGCCCCGACGAGCAGCGCTGGTACGTGGGCGACAGCGTGTCGGTGGGGATCGGGCAGGGCTACTTCCTCGCCACGCCGCTGCAGCTCGCGTACGCCTCGGCCATCCTCGCCAACAGCGGCGTCGCCTACCGCCCGCACATCGTGAGCCGGGTGGTCGACGCGCGCACCGGCGACGCGCGCCCGATCGAGCCGCAGCCGGCCCGCACGGTGCCGCTGAACCCGAAGTGGGTCAGCATCGTGAAGGCCGCGATGGTCGACGTGACGCGGCCCGGCGGCACCGCCGCGCGGGCCGGGGCCGGGGCAGCGTACACGTTCGCGGGCAAGACCGGCACCGCCCAGGTGATCGCGATGAAGCAGGGCGAGAAGTACGACGAGAAGAAGGTCGCGGAGCGGCACCGGGACCATGCGCTCTTCGTCGCCTTCGCGCCGGCGGAGGACCCGAAGATCGCCCTCGGCATCCTGGTCGAGAACGGCGGACACGGCAGCGGCACAGCCGCGCCGATCGCGCGCACCGTCCTCGACTACTACCTGCTCGGCAAGGTTCCGGACAAGAAGCCGGAGCTCGACGCCGACGCGCAGGAGGATTGACCGACCGTGCTGCAGCTCGCCGCGCGCGCCTGGGATCGCCTGACCGAGAACATCGACGGCACGCTGATGCTGATCGCGGTGCTGATTCTCGCGCTCGGCCTCTTCACCCTGTACAGCGCAGCCTACGAGAACCCGGCGCGCATGCAGGCGCAGTTCGTGAACATCGGCGTCGCGCTGGTCGCGATGTGGATCGCCTCCCAGGTGCCGCCGCAAACGCTCATGCGCTTCGCGGTGCCGATCTATACGGTCGGCCTCGTGCTGCTCGTGGGAGTGGCGCTGTTCGGCGAAGTGGTGAACGGCGCGCGGCGCTGGCTGCACGTCGGCATCGTGCGCTTTCAGCCCTCGGAGATCATGAAGATCGCCATGCCGCTCATGCTGGCGTGGTACTTCCAGCGGCGCGAGGCGACGCTCAAGGTGCGCGACTACGCGGTGGCGGGGCTCATGCTCGCGGTCCCGGCGCTGCTCATCGCCCGGCAACCCGACCTCGGCACCGCACTCCTCGTGCTGGCGGCGGGCTTCTACGTGATCTTTCTCGCCGGGCTGTCCTGGCGCCTCATCGTTCCGGTGGCGGTGATCGGGGCGGTCGGTCTGATCGGGGTGATCGCCTTCGAGTCCCAGATCTGTCAGCCGGACGTAGTCTGGCCCGGAATCAAGGCCTACCAGAAGGGGCGGGTCTGCACGCTGCTCGACCCGAGCACCGATCCGCTCGGGCGCGGCTTCCACATCATCCAGGCGACGATCGCGGTCGGCTCGGGCGGCCTCCTCGGCAAGGGGTGGCTGCAGGGCACGCAGACGCACCTCGAGTTCATCCCGGAGCGCACGACCGACTTCATCTTCGCGGTCTTCTCGGAGGAGTTCGGGCTCGCCGGCAACGCCATCCTGCTCGTGCTGTACGTCGCGCTGCTCGCCCGCGGCTTCGTGATCGCCGCCGGCGCGCCGACGTTCTTCGCGCGCCTGCTCGCCGGGGCGATCACGCTCATCTTCTTCACCTACGCGTTCGTGAACATGGGCATGGTGAGCGGCATCCTGCCGGTGGTGGGCGTGCCGCTGCCGCTCGTGTCGTACGGCGGCACCGCGCTCGTGACGCTGTTCCTCGGGCTGGGGATCCTGATGAGCATCCAGAAGCACCGGAAGCTGGTGCAGACGTGAGCGCCGCGCGCAACGCAATCGCCCTGTGCGCGACCGCGGCGCTCATTGCCGGCTGCGCCAGCGCGCCATCGCCGCGCGTCGAGCGCGAGGCGAGCGCGCCGCCTTCGAGCCTGCCCGCGCCGCGCCGCGGCGGGGGCTACTACCAGGACGACGGCCCCGGCGACGGCCCGCCGCCCGATCTCGATCGCATCGCCGACGCGACGCCGCGGGCGGAGCCGCTCCACCGCTTCGCGAACAGCCCCTACGTGGTGTTCGGCCGCCAGTACGTGCCGGAGCGCGAGGTGCGGCCGGTCCGGCAGCGCGGCATCGCGAGCTGGTACGGGCGGAAGTTCCACGGCCAGAAGACGGCGAGCGGCGAGGTGTACGACATGTACGCGATGACCGCCGCCCACCCCACGCTGCCGATCCCGAGCTACGCGCGCGTCACCAGCGTCGCGAACGGGCGCTCGGTGGTGGTGCGGGTCAACGACCGCGGGCCCTTCCTGCACGGGCGCGTGATCGACCTCTCGTACGCCGCGGCGTGGAAGCTCGGCTACATCGAACAGGGCAGCACGCTCGTCGAGGTCGAGGCGATCGTCCCCGATCGCACGCTCGTCGCCGCCGCGCCCTCGCAGTGGCCGGAGCGCACCGCGACGCGCGCGGAGGCGCCGCCGCCGGAGCCCGCGCGCGTTCCCGTCGAGGCGGAGCCGGGCGGCATCTACCTGCAGCTGGGCGCGTTCGCCGACCGCGACAACGCGGAGAACTTCCGCGCGCGCCTCGCTCTCGAAACGGCCACCCTCGACCGGCCGCCGGAGGTCTACCGCAAGGACGGGTTGTACCGGCTGCACGTCGGGCCGTACCGCACGCGCGGCGAGGCGCTCGCCGCGGCCGATCGCCTCCGCGAAGCGCTCGACGTGCGCCCTCACGTCGTGGTGCGTTGAGCGGGATTGCGCGGAGGAAGGCCCGGGGGCTGCTGCTATAATGCAGCGCCCGCCGCGAGCGCTTGGACGCGTCGCTTTCGGGCCAGCGTTCCGGCTCGCCATTCCCCTCGATACCGCTTCGATGTTCGCCCGAGTCTTCGCCCTAATCGTTTCATTCCTTCTGCTCGTCCCGGTCGCGCGTGCCGACGCCCCGCCCCCGCCCACGGTGGCCGCCCGCGCCTTCGTGCTGGTCGAGTTCGCAAACGGCCAGCCGATCGTCGCGCACAACGCCGACGAGCGCGTGGAGCCCGCGTCGCTCACCAAGCTGATGACCGCCTACCTCGTCTTCGACGCGCTGAAGAAGAAGGCGATCACGCCCGAGCAGACCGCGCCGGTGTCGCAGAAGGCGTGGAAGGCCGGCGGCTCGCGCATGTTCATCGAGCCGCGCAAACCGGTCACCGTCGACGAGCTGCTGCGCGGAATGATCGTCCAGTCGGGGAACGACGCCACGATCGCGCTCGCCGAGCTCGTGGCCGGCTCCGAGGACGTGTTCGCGCAAATGATGAACCGCGAAGCACAGCGGCTGGGCATGAAGAACACGAGCTTCACCAACGCCAGCGGCTGGCCGGACGCGAAGCACTATTCGACCGCGCGCGACCTCGCGACGCTCGCCGGCGCGCTCATCCGCGACTTCCCCGATTTCTACGCGCTCTACTCCACCAAGGAGTACCGCTACAACAACATCACCCAGCCGAACCGCAACCGGCTGCTGTGGCTGGATCCGAACGTGGACGGCGTGAAGACCGGCTACACCGAGGCCGCAGGCTACTGCCTCATCGCTTCGGCGAAGCGCGGGCCACGCCGCCTGATCTCGGTGGTGCTCGGCACGAACTCCGACAGCCTGCGCGCGCAGGAAAGCCAGAAGCTGCTCAATTACGGCTTCCAGTTCTACGAGACCGTCCGGATCTACGAGAAGGGACAGGAGGTGAGCCGGCTGCGCGTCTGGAAGGGCGCGCAGAACGAGCTCAAGGCCGGCGCTCCGGCCGACCTCGAGCTCGTGCTGCCGCGTGGCGACGCGCAGAAGCTCAAGACCGAGCTCGTCAGCGAGCAGCCGCTCCTCGCCCCGGTCAGCGCCGGCCAGCGCGTCGGCACGATCAAGGTGTCGCTGGACGGCAAGCCGGTGGGCGAGTATCCGGTCGTGGCACTGGAAACGGTCGGCGTCGCCGGAATCATCGGGCGCGCGTGGGACAGTCTGCGCCTGTGGATGAAGTGACCGACCGGGAGCGACCGTGGACCAGATCGTCTATCTGAACGGCGAGTACCTGCCGCTCGCCGAAGCGAAGATCCCCGTGCTCGACCGGGGTTTCATCTTCGGCGACGGCGTCTACGAGGTGATCCCGGCCTACGGCCGCGCCCTCTTCCGCCTGTCCGAGCACCTCGCGCGGCTGGAGCACAGCCTGCGCTCGGTGCGCATCGCCAATCCGCATGACACTGCGGGATGGCGCGCGCTCCTCGAGAGCGTCGTCGCGCGCAATCCGTGGGACGACCAGAGCATCTATCTCCAGGTGACGCGCGGGGTGGCGCCCCGGTCGCAGGAATTCCCGAAGGAGTCCGTGCGCCCGACCGTTTTCGTCATGGCGAGCCCGCTGAAGATGCCCACGGCCGAGCAGCGCGCGAACGGCGTCGCGGTGGTGACGCGCGAGGACTACCGCTGGCGGCGCTGCGACATCAAGTCGGTGTCGCTCCTCGCGAACTGCCTGTTGCGCCAGGAGGCGGAGGATGTCGGCGCGGCCGAGACGGTCCTGATCCGCGACGGCAACGTCAAGGAGGCCTCGACCTGCAACGTCTTCCTGGTGAAGGACGGCGTCATCCTCAATCCGCCGAAGGACAACCTGATCCTGCACGGGATCACGTTCGACCTCGCAATCGACCTGGCGCGCGAGGCCGGGATCCCGCTCCAGACGCGCGAGGTGAAGCGCGAGGAGCTGTTCGCGGCCGACGAGGTGTGGCTCTCGTCGTCGGCGCGCGAGGTGCTGCCGGTCACGACGGTCGACGGCAAGCGCATCGGCAACGGCAGGCCCGGGCCGGTGTACGCGCGCATGCACCAGCTCTTCCAGGACTACAAGGCGCGCGCCCGCGCGCAGGTCCATGGCTGAACAGGACGCACCGACCCTGCTCGCCTTCCCGTGCGACTTCCCGATCAAGGTGATGGGGAAGCGTCAGGCGGCTTTCGCGCAGACGATGGTGGACATCGTGAAGCGGCACGCCCCGGACTTCGACCCGGCGAGCCTCGAGATGCGCACGAGCCGCGAAGGGACCTATCTCTCGCTCACCCTCACGATCCGCGCCACCTCGCGCGAGCAGCTCGACGGCCTGTATCGCGAGCTGTGCGACCACCCGATGGTCACGATGGTGCTCTAGGAGGAAGCCGATGCCCCAGGCATCGCTCTCCCCGATCGCGCCCGTCGCTGCGCATCCTGCGGCCGAGGAGTCGCTCGCGGTGCACCGCATGGGTCGCATCGCCTACGCGGAGGCCTACGACGCAATGCGCGCCTTCACCGCGCGGCGCGCCGCGGACACTCCCGACGAACTGTGGCTGCTCGAGCACCCGCCGGTGTACACGCTCGGCCAGGCCGGCAAGCCCGAGCACCTGCTGCGCGCGAACGGGATTCCCGTCGTGCGGGTCGACCGCGGCGGACAGGTCACCTATCACGGACCCGGGCAGGTCGTCGCCTACGTTCTGCTCGACATCCGGCGGCGCGGGCTGGCGGTCAAGCGGCTCGTCTGGCTCCTCGAGCAGGCGGTCATCGACCTGCTTGCCCGGCACGGCGTCGCCGGCGCCCGGCGTGCGAGCGCCCCGGGCGTCTACGTCGACGGCGCGAAGGTCGCCGCGCTCGGCCTGCGCGTGCGCGGCGGATGCACGTACCACGGGCTCGCGCTGAACGTCGACATGGATCTCGCGCCGTTCCGGGACATCAACCCGTGCGGCTACGCGGGGCTCGCGGTGACGCAGCTCGCCGACCTCGGCGTCGCGTTGTCGCGCGAAGACGCGCAGGGCGCGCTGGCGCACGCGATCGGCGATCTCTGGGCCGACCCTCGGCCGGGCAAGGCGTAGACTCCCGCCGGCATGGGCTCGACGACCGAAAAGCAGAAAGGCGCGGCCAAGACGGCGCGCATCCCGGTCAAGATCGTCCCGGCGGAGCCCCTGCGCAAGCCCGAGTGGATCCGCGTCAAGGCGCCGGGCCCCGGATCGCGGTTCCAGGACATCAAGCGCATCCTGCGCGACCACCGCCTGCACACGGTCTGCGAGGAGGCCGCCTGCCCGAACATCGGCGAGTGCTTCGGCAAGGGCACGGCGACGTTCATGATCATGGGCGACAAGTGCACGCGGCGCTGCCCGTTCTGCGACGTCGGGCACGGCCGGCCCGACCCCCTCGACCCGGAGGAGCCGGACAACCTCGCCCGGACCATCGCCGCGCTGCGGCTCACCTACGTGGTGATCACCAGCGTCGACCGCGACGACCTGCGCGACGGCGGCGCCCGGCACTTCGTCGACTGCATTCGCGCCGTCCGGGAACGTTCGCCCGGAACGGCGATCGAAGTCCTCGTACCCGACTTTCGCGGCCGGCTGGACCGGGCGCTCGAGGTGCTCGATGGCGCGCCGCCCGACGTGATGAACCACAACCTGGAAACGGTCCCGCGCCTGTATCGGCAGGCTCGGCCGGGTTCGGACTACGCCCACTCGCTGCGGCTGCTCCAGGCGTTCAAGGCGCGGCACCCGCGTGTGCCGACGAAATCGGGGCTCATGGTGGGGCTGGGCGAAACCGACGAGGAGATTCTGGAGGTCATGCGCGACCTGCGCGCGCACAACGTCGAGATGCTCACGATCGGGCAGTACCTGGCACCCTCGCCCCACCACCTGCCGGTCGCGCGGTACGTCCATCCGGACACGTTCCTCGTGTTCGAGCGCGCCGCGCGGGAGATGGGCTTCAATCACGCAGCGGTCGGACCGCTGGTGCGGTCGAGCTATCACGCGGACCAGCAGGCGCACCGCGCAGGTGTGGTCTGAGGCGGCGCCCGCGCGTTCGCAGGAGGCGGCAATGAAGGTCATTCGCGACGTATGGCGGGTCGCCGGACTCGCGCTGGGGCTCCTCGCCCTCGGGCTGATGCCGGCGATCGCCGCCCCCCAGGTCGACGAGCCGGCGCCCGAGCTGGATGTCCGGCTGCTCAACGGCAAGGTGGTGAAGGCCAAGGACGTTCGCGGGAAGGTCGTCGTGACGATGATCTGGGCGACGTGGAGCCCGGCGGCGCGCATGCAGCTCGGCGACGTACAGAATCTCTACGCGGCCCATCGCGGCCAGGGACTCGAGGTCCTTGCGCTCTCGATCGACGAGCGCGTGGGCGAGGTCCGGGAATTCTGGCGGTCGCGCGGCTACTCGATGCCGGTGGCGATGCGCAGCGACGCCTTCTTCGATCGCTACGGCCGAGTGAGCACGACGCCGACCTACTACATCGTGGATCGCGGCGGCGTCCTGCGCCACCGGATCTCGGGGACGATCGCGCCGGACAAGCTCGCCGAGCTGCTCAAGCCGCTGCTCGCGGAGCAGGCGCCGTCGGAGCGTTTCGCGCACCAGGGCACTACGCAGAAGGGGACGCGATGATTCGAGACGCGCTGATTGCCGCCGGTGCCCTCGCGGTACTGGCGACCGGGGGTCAGGCGCTCGCCCAGTCGCTCGCGAGCCTGTCCAACAAGGACGCCGTCGCCGGCCTGAAGGACGCCCTCGTCCAGAGCGCGGACAAGGCGGTCGGCCAGCTCGGCGCGGCCGACGGCTTCCTCGGCAACGCCAAGGTGAAGATCCCGCTGCCGGACTCGATCAAGCGGGTGGAGAGCGGCCTGCGCATGGTCGGCATGGGCCGGCAGGCCGACGAGCTCGTCGTCAGCATGAACCGCGCGGCCGAGATGGCGGTGAAGGAGGCGACGCCGATCCTCGTCGACTCGGTCAAGAAGATGAGTGTCCAGGACGCCAAGGCCGTCCTCACCGGCGGCGACGACGCGGCGACGCAGTACTTCCGCCGCACCACGTCCGATCAGCTCACCCAGCGGTTCCTGCCGATCGTGAAGAAGATGACGGCCAAGGTCCGGCTCGCCGAGCAGTACAACAGCCTCGCCGGGCAGGCCGCGAGCCTCGGCCTGGTGAAGCAGGAAGACGCGAACATCGACAACTACGTGACGCGCAAGGCGCTCGACGGGCTCTTCCTCGTCATCTCCGAGCAGGAGCGGGCGATCCGCAAGGACCCGGTCGGCGCGGCGACCGGCATGGCGCAGAAGGTCTTCGGGCTGCTCGGCAAGTAGCGCGCCGGCACGCGCGCTGCTAGTGCGCCTCGTCCCAGTTACGCCCCACCCCCACGTCCACCACCAGGGGCACGCGGAGCCGCGCGACGCCCGACATCAGATCGGGCAGCGTCTGCTTCACGCGCTTCAGCTCCGGCTCCGGCACCTCGAGCACGAGCTCGTCGTGCACCTGCATGACGAGCTTCGTGCCGAGGCGCTCCGCGTCGAGCCAGCCCTGCACCGCGATCATCGCCAGCTTGATCAGGTCGGCCGCAGTGCCCTGCATCGGGGCGTTGATCGCGGCGCGCTCGGCGCCCGCGCGGCGAGCCTGGTTGCCGGCGCGGATCTCCGGCAACCAGAGCCGCCGCCCGAACACCGTCTCGACGTAGCCGAGTTCGCGCGCTGACTGGCGCGTGGCCTCCATGTAGCGCGCGACGCCCGGGTAGCGCGCAAAGTAGCTGTCGATGTACGCCTGCGCGGTCGCGCGTTCTAGCCCGAGCTGCTGCGCGAGCCCGAACGCGCTCATGCCGTAGATCAGGCCGAAGTTGATCACCTTCGCGTAGCGCCGCTCCTCGGCCGTGACCTCGCGCGGATTGCGGCCGAAGATCTCCGCCGCGGTCGCGCGGTGGATGTCGTCGCCGCGCGCGAATGCGGCGAGCAGGCCCTCGTCGCCCGAGATGTGCGCCATGATCCGCAGCTCGATCTGCGAGTAGTCCGCCGACACGATCGCGTGCCCCGGCGGCGCGACGAACGCTTCGCGGATGCGCCGGCCCTCGGCGGTGCGGACCGGGATGTTCTGCAGGTTGGGGTCGTTGGACGCGAGCCGGCCGGTCACCGCGGTCGCCTGACCGTAGTTCGTGTGCACGCGCCCGGTCTTCGGGTTGACCATGCGCGGCAGCTTGTCGGTGTAGGTCGACTTCAGCTTCGACACGCCGCGGAATTCGAGCAGCGTCTTCGGCAGCGGATAGTCGAGCGCCAGCTTCTCGAGCACTTCCTCGTCGGTGGACGGAGCGCCGGTCGCCGTCTTCTTCACCACCGGCAGCTTCAGCCGCTCGAAGAAGATGTCGCCGATCTGCTTCGGCGAGTTGAGGTTGAACGGCTGGCCGGCCTCCGCGTACGCCCGCTGCTCCAGCTCGAGCATCTTCTGGCCGAGCTCGTGCCCCTGCCGCTCGAGGAGCTGCGCGTCGACCAGGACGCCGTTGCGCTCCATCCGGAACAGCACCTCGCGCACCGGCATCTCGATCGACTCGTAGACGTAGCGCAGCTTCGCATCGGCCGCGACGCGCGGATAGAGCGCGCGGTGCAGCCGCAGCGTGACGTCCGCGTCCTCGGCCGAGTACTCGGTCGCGCGCTCGACGCTCACTTCGTCGAAACCGATGCGCTGCGCGCCCTTGCCGGTCACCTCGTCGTAGGTGATCGTCTTCAGGCCCAGATGGCGCTGCGCCAGGCTGTCCATGTCGTGGCGCGCGTGGCTCTCGAGCACGTAGGACTGGAGCAGGGTGTCGTGCGCGACGCCCGTCAGGCGCACGCCGTGGTTCGCGAGCACGTGCTGGTCGTATTTCAGGTTCTGCCCGACCTTCCTGCGCGCGGGATTCTCGAGCCACGGCCGCAGGAGCTCGATCGCGCGCGCGCGCCCGACCTGATCCGGCGCGCCCGGGTAGCGGTGCGCGAGCGGCAGATACGCGGCATGCCCGGGTTCCATCGAGAACGAGACGCCGACCAGTTCGGCAGCGAACGGGTCGAGCGAGGTCGTCTCGGTATCGACGGCTGCCTCGTCCGCCGCGGCGATCCGGTCCAGCCAGCGCGCGATATCGCCCTCGGAGAGCAGCGTCTCGTAATGGCGCGGCGCGTCGGCGGCCGGAAGCGGCGCGCCGGCCGCCGGCGCGGGCGTGGCGTCGCGGGTTTCGTCGCCATCGACCTCCTTGAGCCAGCCCTTGAAGCCGAACTGTGCGAACAGCGCCCGAAGCTTCGCGCGGTCGCGGTCGCGCGGCACGAGGTCGCCGAGCGTGAACGGTAGCGTCACGTCGCACTTCACCGTCGCCAGCGCACGGCCCTTTGGCAGCCAGTCACGCGCCTTGCGGAGGTTTTCGCCCGCCACGCCCCTGATCTCCTCCGCGTGGGCGAGCACGCCGTCCAGCGTTCCGTACTCGGCGAGCCACTTCGCCGCGGTCTTCGGCCCGACCTTCTCGACCCCGGGAATGTTGTCCACCGCGTCGCCGACGAGCGCGAGGTAGTCGACGATCCGGTCCGGCGCCACGCCGAACTTCGCGTTCACCCCGGGCGGGTCGAGCGTCTCGTTCGACATCGTGTTGATCAGCGTCACGCGCTCGTCGACGAGCTGCGCGAGGTCCTTGTCGCCGGTCGAGATCACCGTGCGCACGCCCTCAGCGGAGGCCCGCCGCGCGAGCGTCCCGATGACGTCGTCCGCCTCGACCCCCTCCACCACGAGCAACGGCCAGCCGAGCGCGCGGATCGCCTCCATCAGCGGCTCGATCTGCGCGGCGAGATCGTCGGGCATCGGCGGCCGGTGCGCCTTGTACTCGGGATACACTTCGTCGCGGAACGTCTTGCCCTTCGCGTCGAAGACGCACGCGAGGAAATCTGCCTTGTAGTCGGCGACGAGCCGCCTTAGCATGTTCAGGACGCCGTACACTGCGCCGGTGGGCTCGCCGGCGGGACTCCTGAGGTCCGGCAGCGCGTGGAACGCGCGGTAGAGATACGACGAGCCGTCGACCAGCACGAGCAGCTTCGGGCTGCCGCCTGCGGCCCCGGCGGACGCGCCCGGCGACGGCGTGCCCGCGCTCGAGGAAGACTCTTCAGACATGGACGAGAAAGTGAATAAGGACCGGCCCGACAAGCTGCCGAAGCTCGTGGCGGCGGGTCACGACACGCGCGCGTACAGCGCGCGCGAGGCGTGGCAGCTGCTCGCGATTATGTCAGAGTTCGTCGAGGCGACCGAGCGCCTCAACCAGGTGCGCCCCGCGGTGTCGATCTTCGGCAGCGCCCGCACGCCAGAGGACCATCCGTACTTCGCGCTCGCCGAGCGCACCGCCCGGCTCCTCTCCGACGCCGGCTTCACAGTGATCTCCGGCGGCGGGCCGGGGATCATGGAGGCGGCCAATCGCGGCGCGTTCTTCGGCAGCTCGCCTGCGGTAGGGCTCAACATCGAACTGCCGCGCGAGCAGTTTGGCAACACTTACCAGGACATCAGCCTCTCGTTCCGGCACTTCTTCGCGCGCAAGGTGACGTTCGTGCGCTTCGCGACCGCGTACGTCGTCATGCCGGGCGGCTTCGGGACGCTCGACGAGCTCACCGAGGCGCTCACGCTCGTGCAGACCGGCAAGACGCGCAAGATGCCGATCATCCTCGTGCACGAGCCGTTCTGGCGCGGGCTGCTCGACTGGATCCGCGACCGGCTGGTGAGCGAGGGCATGATCGACGCGCGCGACATGGACCTCGTGCAGGTCCACAACGAGCCGGAGCAGGTGGTCGAGACCATCTTCCGCCACTACGAGAACCGCGCGTTCATTCCTTCTCCGGCTGAGCGCGAGACGTTCCTCAACCTGTAGCGCGGCGAGTGCTAGACTTGGGTCAACCTCAGGGAAAGAACAACGTCATGCGTCGCCTGCTCGCCGCCGCCGCTCTCGCCGCCGCCCTGCCGGTCGCCGCGCAGCAGGCCCCGCCGCCGCCCGTGCTCGAGCCGCTGCCCGAGGCGCCGCAGTCGGTGGACGTCGATCCGGCGCAGCAGGCCGCGGAAATGGGCATCACGATCCGCCCGGGGGAGAAGGTCGAGCGCCTCACGCTCGACGGCCAGCAGTATCTCGTGGTCACCACCCAGTGGGGCACCGAGTACCACCTGGTCGAGGCGGTCCCCGGCTTCGGGCCGCACGCGGGCTGGCAGCAGGGCGATTCCGGCCTGCGCGTCCCGATGTGGAGGATCCTCGAGTGGTGAGCGGCGCTGCTCCGAACCGCCCCGCTGACGGCCGCGGCGCATGTCCGTCTACACCAAGGTCACGCCGAGCCAGCTCGCCGACTGGCTGAAGCGCTACCCGGTCGGCGCCCTCGTCGAGCTCAAGGGCATCGCCGCCGGCATCGAGAACACCAACTATTTCGTCACGACCGACGTCGGCCGCTACGTCCTCACGCTGTTCGAGCGGCTGCCCGCGGAGAGCCTGCCCTTCTACCTCGGCCTGATGGCGCACCTCGCGCGCCACGGCATTCCTTGTCCTGCGCCGATCGTGGACCAGGAGCGCAGTCTGTGGTCGATGCTCAACGGCAAACCGGCCACTCTGGTGACGCGCCTGCCCGGCCGGCCGGTCACCTCGCCCTCGTCCGCGCAGTGCGCGGCGCTGGGTGCGATCCTCGCGCGGATGCATCTCGCGGGCGCGTCGTTCGAGGGCGCGATCGAGAACCCGCGCGGGCCGAAGTGGTGGCGCGCGACCGCGCCGCTCGTCGCGCCCTTCCTCGGAGAGGACGCGCGCCGGCTGCTCCAGGACGAGCTTGCGTTCCAGTCGCGCTACCGGTTCCAGGATCTGCCGCGCGGTCCGATCCACGCCGACCTCTTCCGCGACAACGTGCTGTGGGAGGACGGGCAACTCGGCGGGCTGATCGACTTCTACTTCGCCGGCGTCGACGCGTGGCTGTTCGACGTGGCGGTCGCGCTCAACGACTGGTGCGTGGAGCGCAACGGCGAGATCGACCGCACGCGCGCGCAGGCGATGCTCGACGCGTACCACGCCACGCGGCCGTTCAGCGCGCTCGAGCGCGGCGCCTGGCCGGCGATGCTGCGCGCCGCGAGCCTGCGCTTCTGGCTCTCGCGCCTGCACGATTTCCACCTGCCGCGCCCCGGCGAGCTCGTCCACGCGCACGACCCGGAGCACTTCCGCCGCGTCCTCGAGCTGCGGGTCCGCGACGCGCACGATCTGCCCTGGCACGCCTGAGAGTCCCGCCGCGATGCTCGTCGTCCCCGCCTCGAACGGCTGGCTCTGGCTGAAGCGCGGCTTCGGCTTCTTCGGCCGCGCGCCGCTCGCGTGGGTCCTGGTGGCCGTCTCCTACTGGATGCTGGTGAGCGTCGTCGGCCTCCTGCCCTACCTCGGCCTCGTGGCGGTGATGGTGGCGACCCCGGCGTTCGCGGTCAGCTTCATGGCGATGTGCCGCGAGCTCGAGCGCGGACGCCCGCTCGAGCTGAAGCTGCTCTTCGCGGGTTTCCGCCGCAATCCGGGCGCGCTCGCGGTACTCGGCGGCGCCTACCTGCTCGCGATTCTCGGCATCCTCGTCGCGAGCCAGCTCTTCGACGACGGACTGCTGATGCGCTGGATGCTCGAGGGCAAGGCGGTGCCGCGCGACGAGGCGAGCGGCGACGCGCTGGCCACCGCCGCGATCGCCGCGTTCGTGCTGTTCGTGCCGGTGATCATGGCCTTCTGGTTCGCGCCGGTGCTGGTCGCCTGGCACGGCATGACGGCGCCGAAGGCGCTCTTCTTCAGCTTCTTCGCGGCCCTGCGCAACTGGCGCGCCTTCCTCGTCTACGGCATCGCCGCCGCGCTCGTCGCCGGCGTCGTGCCCGGCGTCGCGTTCTCCCTCCTCGCGGTCGCCGCCCGCGGCTCGCAGGGGGCCGGCGGCGTGATGTCGGTTCTTGCGCTCGTGGTCGTGGTGATCCTGCTGCCCACGCTCTACGCGAGCTTCTACGCGAGCTATCGCGACGTGTTCGCCGATCAGCCGGCCGAGTGAGGGCGTGGCGCGCGCGGCGCGCCGCCATGTTGCAGTGCGAGCGTAAAATCGGCGGCATGCTCATGCAGGCCGCGTCGCAGGAGATCGAAGCCGATCCGGGTCCGGCGCGCCTGCGCGAGATTCCCTACAACTACACGTCCTTCTCCGACCGCGAGATCGTCATTCGCATCCTCGGCGCGGCGGCGTGGGACGCACTCCTCGGCCTGCGGGTGGAGCGGCGCACCGGGCGCTCCGCGCGGATGCTCTATGAGGTGCTGGGCGACATCTGGGTCGTCCAGCGCAACCCCTACCTCCAGGACGACCTGATCGAGAATCCGCGCCGGCGCGCGGCGCTGATCGAGGCGCTGCATCACCGCCTGGCCGAGATCGAGAAGCGCCGCGCAGCGTACGCGGCCGAATCAAACCGCGCAGCCGACGCCGCCGCGCGCGCGCAGCACGCGGTGCGCGACGCGAAGGTCGGCTTCCTGCTCGAGCGCGCGCGGGTGGCGGTCGAGGCATTCGAACGCGAGTTCGACCAGACGATCGAGCTTCGCCGGCGGGCGCTGCGCCGGCTCGCGCGCAGCACCCGGCGTGACAACGTCCAGTTCGACGGTCTCGCGCGCGTCGCGCACGTCACCGACGCGACCGACTGGCGCGTCGAGGTCCCGTTCGTCGTCATCTCGCCCGACACCGAGGACGAGGTGGCGGCAGTCGTGCGCGACTGCATCGCGCTCGGACTCACGGTCATCCCGCGCGGCGGCGGCACCGGGTATACCGGCGGCGCGATCCCCCTCACGCCGCGCGCGGCGGTGATCAACACCGAGAAGCTCGACGCGCTCGGTCCGGTCGAGCGGAGCGAGCTCCCCGGCGTGGCGGGCGCGGTGCCGACGATCCGCTGCGGCGCGGGCGTGGTGACGCGGCGGGTGATGGACGCGGCCGAGGCCGCCGGCCACGTGTTCGCCGTGGACCCGACCTCGGCGGACGCCTCGTGCATCGGCGGGAACGTGGCGATGAACGCCGGCGGCAAGAAGGCGGTGCTCTGGGGCACGGCGCTCGACAACCTCGCCTCGTGGCGGATGGTCGACCCCAACGGGTACTTCCTCGAGGTCACGCGGATCGACCACAACCTCGGGAAGATCCACGACGCCGCGGTCGCGCGCTTCGCGGTGCAGAAGTTCCGCGCCGACGGCAGGACCCCGTACGGCGCGCCGACCGTGCTCGAGATTCCCGGTCGGCAGTTCCGCAAGACCGGCCTCGGCAAGGACGTCACCGACAAGTTCCTCGCCGGCCTGCCCGGCGTGCAGAAGGAGGGTTGCGACGGGATCATCACCTCGGCGCGGTTCATCCTGCACACGATGCCGAAGGCGATCCGCACCGTTTGCCTGGAGTTCTTCGGGCAGGTCCGCGACTCGGTCCCGGCGATCGTGGAGATCAAGGGTTTTCTCGACGCCCACCGTCACGCGACGCTCGCCGGACTGGAGCATCTCGACGAGCGCTACCTCAAGGCGGTCGGGTACGCGACCAAGGCGAAGCACGCGGGGCGGCCGAAGATGGTGCTCATCGGCGACATCGTCGGCGACGACGACGCGGAAGTCGCGCGCGCGACCTCGGAGGTCGTGCGGCTCGCCAACGCCCGCGGCGGCGAGGGATTCGTGGCGGTGTCGGCCGAGACGCGCCGGAAGTTCTGGCTCGACCGCGCACGCACCGCGGCGATCGCCAAGCACACCAACGCGTTCAAGATCAACGAGGACGTCGTGATCCCGCTCGAGCGGCTCGGCGACTACTCCGACGGCATCGAGCGCATCAACATCGAGTTGTCGATCGCGAACAAGCTCCGGCTGCTGGACGCGCTCGACGAGTACCTCGCCGGCGACCTCCCCCTCTACCAGCACGACGAGAAGCTGCCCGCGGCGGAGCTGCTCGGGGACCGCCCGGCCCAGGCGCGCGCAGTCGTCGCGCGCGCGAGCGAGCGCTGGCGCTACCTGCTCGAGAACCTCGACGCGCCGGTCGCCGACGCGCGGCGCGAGTTCGTGCCCGCGCTTGCAGCCCTCGGCGCGGGCGAGATGACGATCTTCGCTCTGGTGCAGAACCACACGCTGCGCGTGTCGTGGAAGGACGAGGTGCGCGCGGAGCTCGCGCGGCTCTTCGACGGGTTGCCGTTCCGCAAGATCGTCGAGGGACTGGACGCCGTGCACCGGCGCGTCCTCAAGGCCCGGGTGTTCGTCGCGCTGCACATGCACGCGGGCGACGGCAACGTGCACACCAACATCCCGGTGAACTCGGACGACTACGGGATGCTGCAGGCGGCGAATGCCGCGGTCGCGCGCATCATGGCGCTCGCGAAATCGCTCGGCGGCGTGATCTCCGGCGAGCACGGCATCGGCATCACCAAGCTCGAGTTCCTCGAGCCGGCGGAGATCGAGGCGTTCCGCGCGTACAAGCAGGCAGTCGATCCCGAGGGCCGGTTCAACCGCGGCAAGCTCCTCGCCGGCGGCGACCTGCGGGACGCGTACACCCCGTCGTTCAACCTCATCGGCGCGGAGTCGCTGATCCTGGAGGCCTCGGCGGTCGGCCACATCGCGGACTCGATCAAGGACTGCCTGCGCTGCGGCAAGTGCAAGCCGGTGTGCGCAACGCACGTGCCGCGCGCGAACCTGCTGTACAGCCCGCGCAACAAGATCCTCGGCACCTCCCTCCTCATCGAGGCGTTCCTGTACGAGGAGCAGACGCGCCGCGGCGTGAGCCTGCGCCACTTCGACGAGTTCGGCGACGTCGCCGACCACTGCACCGTCTGCCACAAGTGCGCGAGCCCGTGCCCGGTGGACATCGACTTCGGCGACGTGACGATCGCGATGCGCAACCTCCTGCGCGAGCAGGGCCGGAAGCGCTTCAATCCCGGCACCGCGGCGTCGATGTTCTTCCTCAACGCCACCGATCCGACGACGGTCAAGGTCGCCCGCAAGGCGATGATCGACTGGGGCTACCGCGCGCAGCGGCTCGCGCACCGCCTGGCGAAGTCGTTCCTCATCACCCGGCAGTCGACGCGCCAGCCGCCGTCCACGGTCGGCCGCCCGGCGCTCAAGGCACAGGTGATCCACTTCATCAACAAGCCGATGCCCGGCGGGATGCCGAAGAAGACCGCGCGCGCCCTGCTCGGTCTCGAGGATCCGAAGATCGTACCGGTCATCCGCGACCCGGCGCGCTCGACCGAGGAGTCGGAGGCGGTCTTCTACTTCCCGGGCTGCGGCTCCGAGCGCCTCTTCAGCCAGGTCGGGCTCGCGACGCAGGCGATGCTCTTCCACGTCGGGACGCAGTGCGTGCTGCCGCCCGGCTACCTCTGCTGCGGGTATCCGCAGACCGCGGCCGGGGACGACGAGAAGGGGCGGAAGATCACCACGGACAACCGCGTCCTGTTCCACCGCGTCGCGAACACGCTGAACTACCTGGACATCAAGACCGTGGTCGTGTCCTGCGGCACGTGCATGGATCAGCTCGAGAAGTACGAGTTCGACCGCATCTTTCCCGGCTGCCGGCTGCTCGACATCCACGAGTACCTGCTCGAGAAGGGCGTGACGCTCGACGGCGTGCAGGGCGTCCGCTACATGTATCACGACCCCTGCCACACGCCGATCAAGACCCATCGGCCGCTCGAGGTCGTGAGCGGGCTCCTGGGCACGGCCGTCCAGCCGAACGAGCGCTGCTGCGGGGAGTCGGGGACGCTCGCGGTGACGCGGCCGGACGTGTCCACGCAGGTCCGCTTCCGCAAGGAGGAGGAGATGCGCGCGGGCGCCGCGCGGATGCGCGCCGACGGCTTTGCCGGCGACGTGAAGGTGCTCACGTCCTGCCCGTCGTGCCTGCAGGGACTCGCCCGCTATCGCGACGACGCCGGCACCGACGCCGACTACGTCGTGGTGGAAGTCGCACGGCACGTGCTCGGGGCCGACTGGCTCCGCGACTACGTCGCGCGCGCCAGCCGCGGCGGAATCGAGCGCGTCCTGCTCTAACCCTGTCGGGGACTCGACGCGCCGCCCGGCGGCGCGCGCTTCCCGCCGCGCCGGGTCTATGCTAGTGTCATAATGACATTGGCATAGCCCGGCCCGCGTCCAGGAGGAGACCGCCATGCGCCTCGCCCGCCTCGCCACCGCCCTGCCGCCCGCGCTCGCACTTGCCGCCTGCCTCGGCGGCGGGGGCGGCGGCGGCGATTCGAGCTCGCCGCCGGTCGACACCACCGCGGCGGCGGCACCCGCGGCAAGCCCGGCCCCCGCCCCGGTGCCCGCTCCGGCCCCCGCCCCGGCGCCCGCGCCGACGGTCGGTGCGATGAGCGTGCAGATCGCCGGCCTGCCCGCGAACACCGAGGCACACGTCACCGTCGCGGGCGGCGGCGCAAGCCAGTTCGTGACCGCGACGCGCGCGCTGGCCAATCTCGCGCCCGGTGCGTATACCGTCACCGCCACGCCGGTCCTCACCGGGCAGTCGGTGATGGCGCCGGTCGCGGCGGCGCAGACGATCCAGGTCCTCGCCGGGCAGACGGCGACCGCGACGGTGAGCTACAACACCCAGCGCGCGTTCACGATCCGGCTCGAGGAGGTCGCGGCGGCCGGTATCAACCAGCCGATCTACCTCGCATCGCCGCCCGGCGATGCGAACCGGATCTTCGTGGCCGAGCGCCCCGGGCGGATCCGCGTGATCCAGAACGGCCAGGTGCTCCCGGCGCCCTTCCTGGACGTCACTGCGCGCGTGTCGACCACCGGCGAGCGCGGCGTGCTCTCGTTCGCGTTCCACCCGCAGTACGCGCAGAACGGGCGGTTCTTCCTGCACTTCACCAACCTCGACGGCGACATCGTCGTCGAGCAGTTCACCGCGTCCGCCGCCGACCCGAACGTCGCGAATGCGTCGGGAACCGTAGTGATCCGCATCCCGCACCCGAACTTCGACAACCACAACGGCGGCGTCGCCGCCTTCGGGCCGGACGGGATGCTCTACCTCTCGACCGGCGACGGCGGCGGCGGCGGGGACCCGGGCATGAACGCGCAGAACACCACGCGCCTGCTCGGCAAGCTGCTGCGGATCGACGTCACCACGCTGCCGTACCGGATCCCGCCGTCCAATCCGTTCGCCGGGTTCGGGCGCGGCGAGGAGATCTGGGCGATCGGATTGCGCAATCCGTGGCGCTGGTCGTTCGACCTGACCGACCGGCGGATCTACGTCGCCGACGTCGGCCAGGGCCGCCTCGAAGAGGTCAATGCCGTCGCTGCCGACGCGCCGAGCGTGAATTACGGGTGGCCGATCACCGAAGGCTCGGAGTGCTATCCGAACGATCCGTGCAGCAGGTCCGGCCAGACGCTCCCGGTGCTCGAGTTCGACCACTTCACTGGCGCCTGCGCGGTGACCGGCGGACACGTGTATCGCGGCACGGCGATCCCGGAGCTGGCCGGGCGCTACTTCTACTCCGACTTCTGCGCCGGGTTCATCCGCAGCTTCCGCCTCGCGCCGAACGGCGCGGCGATCGAGCGCGTCGACTGGAACCTGCCGTCGGTCGGCCGCGTGCTCTCGTTCGGCGAGGACGCGAACCGCGAGATCTACGTGCTGACCGGGAGCGCGCGGATCTACCGCATCGCGCGGCAATAGCGGGCCGAGGCCCTACAATCGCCGGCGTGACCGATCCGGCCGCCGGCGCCCCCGACTGCGAGCTCTGCCGCGAGGACGGCGGCGAGGTGCTCTGGCGCGACGCCTTCTGCCGCGTCGTGCTCGTCGGCGACGCCGACTACCCCGGCTTCTGCCGGGTGATCCTCGGCCGCCACACGCGCGAGATGACCGACCTGGACGCCGCCGAGCGCGGACGCCTCATGCAGGTCGTGTTCGCGGTCGAAGCCGCGCTGCGCGAGTGCCTCCGCCCCGACAAGATCAACCTCGCGAGCTTCGGGAACGTCGTGCCGCACCTGCACTGGCACGTGATCCCGCGCTTCGCCGGAGACCGCCACTTCCCATCGCCCGTCTGGGCCGCCCCGCAGCGCGAGTCGCCACGACGCGCGCCGGTCGATCGGGCCCGGCTGGCGGCCGCCCTCCTGGCGCGCGTGTGACATCTGCCGCCCCCGGGGCCCCGGGCGGGGCCGAACGCCCATTCGAATCAACGCAATGGGCGATATACTCGATGCCAGCGGAATATCAAACGGGGAGCTGCCGGCGGGCCGAACCCGAACGGCGCCACAAGACACGATGCCGAGCTTTCTGCCTACGCAGCAGCCGGTGGTGGCGGACGCGAAGAGCTGCGAAGCCTGGCTCGCGCGCGCGACGCTCGCCGACCCGAAGCAGGCCTGTCACGAGCTGACCGGCCTGCTCGAGTCGCTTGAGGACGTCTCCCCGCCGGAAGGCGCATACCTGGAGATCCTCGAGCGCCTGCGCGAGCCGATCATCATCGCGCAGGCCGAGCACGGCAAGAAGTTCGCCGCGCGGCCGCTCCCGCTCAAGGACTACGAGATCTCGGCGTTCGAGCAGGTCTACGACCTGTGGATGACACTCGGTCGCGCGTATCGCCGCCTGTTGCGCGCCGCGATCGACGACCGCAGCCCCGACCTCGCCGGCCAGGAGGCGCTGCTCGCCCAGCGCGCGCTCGATTGCGTCGGCGAGCTCATGCTGGTCCACTATCGCGCGCGCCGCGAAGTGGACGCCGAGCTCTGGCAGACGCTGCACCAGGTCTACCAGACTGCCGAGCAGGCCGGCGTCGTCATGACCACCGTGTCGGCCGGCCACCGCTCGAAATCGGTCTCCACGTGCACCGAGGTCTACGTCCGTGCGCTGCTGCTCGCGCTCGCGAACCCGTTCGGGCTCGCCGCGCGGGAGCTCGCGTGGACGCGCCGCTGGGCCACGATGTGGGCATACAAGGTGGACCTCGTGGCCGCGGCCGCGGACGCGCAGGGCTACGCGGTCGACCTGGCGGGCAACCAGCCGCCGAGCTGGATCAAGGCCGAGGCGGCCAAGCCGACGGGCCGGTTCCTCGAGACCGCCAACCTCCGCCGCAGCGTGCGCAGCCGGGTCAAGAAGCTCGAGTCGGGCGTGGATCCCCAGACCCTGGGGCTCGGCAAGGACTGCATGCAGCCCGAGGTGGGCCGCCTCCTCGCCGCCCTCGGGCGCGCCTGGATCGAAGCGCCCTCCCAGCGCCAGTTCACCCGGCGCCTCGTCACCGGGCGCACCGAGCTCACGAGCGGCCTGGAGTCGATCCATCTCGCGCTGAGCGGCAAGACCTTCCGCACCGCGGCGCGCCACTGGGACTACACGCGCCGCGACGCGGAGCAGATCTACATCTACCAGGGCGTGTCGCCCGCGGCCGCGGCCGAGCATACCGCCGGCGGTTTCAGCGCGGAGAAGTGGGAGACGCTCGACGAGAGCGCGAACGGCTTTCGCCTGCGGCGCAAGGGCGGGGGCGAGCGCCTCGCGCTCGGCCAGCTCGTCGGCCTCAAGCCCGAAGGCGCGCGCAGCTTCATTCTGTGCGAGGTGCGCTGGCTGATGGCGGGCATCGACGGGTCGCTGACGATCGGCGCGTCGGCGCTGCCGGGGCTGGGGGCCGCGGTGGCGGTGCGTCCGGCGAGCACGCCGACCAACTCGCCGGAATCGTTCACCCAGGCGTTCATGCTGCCGAACGCCGCCGCGCAGCCCTCGTCGCTGCTCCTGCCCTCGGGTTGGTACCAGCAAGGGCGGGAGCTGGAACTGCGCGAGGAGGACGACGTCAAGCGCGTGAAGCTGCTCGGCGTCGTGCACCGCGGCTACGACTTCGACCGCGCCAACTTCTCCGTGCTCGGTCCCGCGGCGTTCGGCTGAGCCGCGAGCCACGTCAGACGCCGCGCCGGAAATACCGCGGCAAACCGGCTGCCCTTCCCCGGCTCGCTCGAAACCTCGAGGCGCGCCTGGTGGTGCGTGAGGACGTGCTTCACGATCGCGAGCCCCAGCCCGGTGCCGCCCGTCTCGCGCGAGCGGCCGGTGTCCACGCGGTAGAAGCGCTCGGTGATGCGCGGCACGTGGCGGCTCTCGATGCCGATGCCGGTGTCTTCCACGCTCATCCAGCCCTCGCCGTCGCGCTCGCTCCAGGCGAGCGTGATGCGGCCGTTCCTGGGCGTGTAGCGCACCGCGTTCGAGACGAGATTCGCGATCGCGCTGCGCACCTCCCGCTCGTCGCCCCACAGCGACGCGGGCGGGCCGGGCTCGAGCACGATCGCGTGCCGTCCGCCCGAGAGCACGCGCGCCTCCTCGTGGACGACGCGCAGGAGCGCCTGCACGTCGATCGCCCCCTCGCGGGCGGGCGCGGTGGTCGACTCGAGCGTGGACAGGGTCAGCAGATCGTCGATCAGGCGCAGCATGCGGTCGGTCTGGTCGCGCATGAGCCCGAGCGCCTGGCGTCCGCGCGGCGCCTCGACCTTCACCGTGCCGTCGGCGATCGTCTCGAGGAAGCCGCTCACCACCGTGAGCGGGGTCTTCAGCTCGTGCGACACGTTCGCCACGAAGTCGCGACGCATCACCTCGAGCTTCTCGGCCTGCGTCACGTCACGCGCGAGCAGCAGCTTCTCGTCCTGACCGTAGGCGACGATCCGCACCGACAACGTGAGGGCGTCCCCGCGCGCGAGGCGCAGCACGAACGGCTCGCCGTAGTCGCCGCCCTTGATGTACGCGGCGAAGTCGGGCTGGCGCACGAGGTTCAGGATCGGCTGCCCGGCGTCCTTCGCGGCGTCGAGGCCGAAGCTGCGCTCCGCGGTGGTGTTGCACCAGCTGATGTGGTCGTCGCGGTCGAGCACGATCACTGCGTCGGGCATCGCCTGGGCGGCGTTGCGGAAACGCAGCAGCTGGGCGGTGAGGCGGTGCTGGTGCTGCAGCGTGTTGCGGACGAAGCGGTAAAGCGCGGTGAAGATCGGCTCCCACTGCCCGCTCCCCATCGGCACGCTGGCGTGCAGCGGATCGCGCAACCAGCGGGCGAGCGCCGCCAGATTCGCGACGTGGTGGACGAGCAGCACGGCGAGGCCGGCCGCCAGGGTCGCGACACCCCAGGCGCGCCCGAACGCGAGCCAGGCGAATGCGGCGAGGACCGCAAACACGGCGACCAGCGATGCGGCGCGGAGCCAGACGGTTTTCACGGTCGGCGGACAGACGGGGAGGGCGCGCCTCGGGCGCGGAACGACCGCGCGACGTTAGCAGAAAGCGGTGCCGCGCGACGGCCGATCAGGCGGCGGCGCCCGAAAGCCGGTAGCCGCTGCCTCGCACCGTCTCGATCAGCCGGTCGTGCCCGGTCGGCTCGAGCGCCTTGCGCAGGCGCCGGATGTGCACGTCGACGGTCCGCTCCTCGACGAACACGTGGTCGCCCCACACCTGGTCGAGAAGCTGTGAGCGGCTGTGCACGCGCTCCGGGTGCGCCATCAGGAAATGGAGCAGCCGGAACTCCGTGGGCCCCAGCTGGAGCAGCTCGCCGCGCCCGGCGACGCGGTGGGTCGCCGGGTCGAGGCGCAGCCCCGCGATCTCGATCGGCTCGTCGGTCAGCTCGGGCGCCCGGCGGCGCAGCACCGCCTTGATCCGCGCCAGCAGCTCGCGCGGGCTGAACGGCTTGGTGATGTAGTCGTCCGCCCCCGCGTCGAGGCCGGTCACCTTGTCCTGCTCCTGCCCGCGGGCGGTGAGCACGATCACCGGCACGCGCTTGGTGCGCTCGTCCTGCCGCAGCGACTTGGCGAACGCGATGCCCGACTGCCCGGGGAGCATCCAGTCGAGGACGATCAAGTCGGGCAGCGCGTGCCGGACGAAGTCGCCCGCCTGCTCGGCGTCGCGCGCGCGCATGACGCGATGCCCCGCGTGCTCGAGGTTCAGGGCGATCAGCTCCTGGATGGCGGGCTCGTCTTCGACGACGAGGATGTTGGCGGACATGCGTGGCGCCCCGAATTCCGGTTTCCGCGCCAATTCTATGGCCGCTCGATGACGGATTTGTTACCGGAGGGTTGCGGCGCGCAGAGCCCGGGCGGTCTCGTCGGCGTCCTTGTGGTAGCGTTCTCGGCCCTCACTTACAGTCCAATCCCGAGGCAGCGCATGGCAGGACTCGACCCCACGACCCCGGCCCCCACCGAGATCAAGCTGCACCAGAAGTCGCGGCTGATGGAGCTCACCTACGCCGACGGCCGGCGTTTCGAGCTGAGCTACGAGTTTCTCCGCGTGCACTCGCCCAGCGCCGAGGTGCGGGGCCACGGGCCGGGGCAGGAGACCCTCCAGACCGGCAAGAAGAACGTCGACGTCCTGGGCGTGGAGCCGGTCGGAAGCTACGCGATCCAGCCGCGCTTCTCCGACGGGCACGACACGGGCATCTACTCCTGGGACTACCTCTACGAGCTGGGCGTGAACCGCGACCGCCTGTGGGCCGAGTACCTGCAGCGGCTCGCCGCCGCGGGGGCGAGCCGCGAGGTCGACACGACCGCGACGCCGGCCGCGCGCGGCGGAAGCTGCGCGACACGCTGACCGCGGGCATGGCCGGAAACACCCACTTCGGGTTCGAGCAGGTTCCGCGGGGCGAGAAGGCCCGCAAGGTCGCGGGCGTCTTCGCGTCGGTTGCGCCGAAGTACGACCTGATGAACGACCTGATGTCCCTCGGCCTCCATCGCCTGTGGAAGGCGTTCGCGGTCGAGCTCGCCGGCGTGCGCGCGGGCCACCGGGTCCTGGACATTGCCGGGGGATCGGGCGATCTCGCGCGCGCGTTCGCACGGCGCGCGGGGCCCGCGGGCGAGGTGTGGCTCACCGACATCAACCGCGCGATGCTCGCGGTCGGGCGCGATCGGCTGCTCGACGAGGGCGCCGTCCTTCCGGTCGCCCAGTGCGACGCCGAGCGCCTGCCGTTCCCGGACGGGTATTTCGATTGCGCGACGGTCGCCTTCGGCCTGCGGAACATGACGCACAAGGATCGCGCGCTCGCGGAGATGCGACGGGTGCTGCGGCCGGGCGGGCGGCTCCTCGTGCTCGAGTTCTCGAAGGTGTGGAAGCCGCTCGAGCAGCCGTACGACTGGTACTCGTTCAAGGTGCTGCCGTGGCTCGGCAGGCGCGTGGCGGGCGACGAGGCGGCCTACCGCTACCTCGCCGAGTCGATCCGCATGCACCCGGACCAGGAGGGTTTGCGCGAACTGATGGAACGCGCCGGCCTCGAGAACGTCGAATACTTCAACTTGGCCGCGGGCGTGGTAGCGTTGCACCGCGGCTGGAAGCTGTGACCTGAGAGGAGATAAGCACAATGACCAAGTGGATTTGCTCCGTCTTCGCATTCGCGCTCGTCGCTGCGCTGGCGCCGTTCGACGCCGAGGCGCGCCGCCTGGGTGGCGGCAAGCCGATCGGGGCCCAGCGCCAGGCGCTGCCCGACAAGCCCGCGACCGCCCCGGCCGCCGCGCCCGCCCAGCAGGCCGCGCCCGCGGCGGCTGCGGCCGGCACCGCCGCCGCGGCCAAGCCCGGCATGGGCCGCTGGCTGGCGCCGCTCGCGGGGCTGGCCGCCGGACTGGGGCTCGCCTATCTGCTGGGCGACCAGCTCGGGTCGTTCGTCATGGCGCTGCTCATCGGCGTCCTGCTGGTCGCAGCGGTGATGTTCCTGCTGCGCCGGTTCGCGAAGCCGCGCGAGCAGGCCGCCGGGCCGCAGGGCATGCGGTACGCGACGATCGGCAGCGAGACCGTCGCCGCGCCGCCGCCGTCGCAGGCGACCGGCGGGGCGGCCGAGCCGAGCTTCCGCGCGCAGTTCGCGCGTCGCATCCCGGAAGGGTTCAACGCCGACGCGTTCGCGCGCGAGGCGAAGAAGAGCTTCATCGCGCTGCAGGCCGCGAACGACCGCGGCGACGTCGACGCGATCCGCGACTTCGTCACCGACGAGATGTTCGAGCACCTGAAGGCCGACATCGCCGGGCGCGGCGGCGCGGGCCAGGAGACCGACGTGGTCACGCTCAACGCGGAGCTGCTCGAGGTGGTGACCGAGGGTGACATGCACTGGGCGAGCGTGCGCTTCTCCGGGATGCTGCGCGAGGCGGCCGGCGGCGCGCCCGAGCAGTTCGCGGAGATCTGGAACCTGCAGAAGTCCGCGCGCGGCGACAGCGGCTGGCTGCTCGCGGGAATCCAGCAGGTCCAGTAGACGGGACCGCCGGGACGAAAAAGGCCGCCCGAGGGCGGCCTTTTTCGTTGGTGCGTCCGGGCGTGCGCTCACGCGTGCGCGGGCTTCGAGCGCGGCCGCAGCGCCTGAACGGCGAGCACGACGGCCTGCTTCACTGACGCCACGAGTTCGCGCATCGCTTGCGCGCGCTCGCGCTCGCAGAGCCGGCGCGCCTGCGGGGCCAAGTCGGACGCGAATTCGCTCAGCGACATGACGCGCTCGGCGTCGTCGACCGCCCAGAAATTGCCGCTCGCATCGCGGCAGACCTTGATGGTGCGCCCGTCGGCGGTCTGGAATTCCGACTCGAGGCTTTCGATGAGGGCAGAGATGCCGGTCGGGTTCATGGTCGTCTCCTGGCTTCGTCGCAGTTGGACTAGAGCGCCGCGGTCGTCGGGCAGGACGCCGGCACGAAGAGGCGCGTCCAGAACCGGTCGAGCCAGCCGGTCGCCGGCTTGCGCCCGGTGGTGAAAAGCTCGACGGGCTCGGGGTTCGCCTTCGTCGCGAGCGCGACGCGCATCGCGCGGCTCTCGGGCTCGAACGGCGAGAGGATCAGCATGCTCGGGCGCAGGGCGGACACGATCGTCGCGCCGTCGCGGTCGATGCGAAACGTGCCGCCCGCGCGGAGATGCACGTCGCGGGCGTCGTTCGCCTGCGTGAGCCACACCGCGCCGAAGGCGACCGTGACCGTCGCGCCCCGGCCCTCTTCGATCCGCGCGATGTCGCCGTGCGCGAGGGCGATCGTGGCTTGCTCGATGCAGTCGTCGATCCGGTATGCGTCCATGGTCGTCTCCAATCGCGTTGATGGTCCCGGTGCTGCGGTTCCTCGGGCCTGCGCCCTTGCCTCTCTGTTTGCACTCGGCGTGCCAGCACGCGTGCCGGACCCGTCACAGCGGGAAAGCTTCAAAAGATCATAGGGTTAGGTCCTCCAGCGGGGGTCCGAGGCCGAACGTGCGAATACCGGCTGGCCGTCGAATGAGACGGGACCGCTCAATGGGACGGGGCCGCCCGTCGCGGACGGCGGAAAGGGGTCTAGCGGGGCTTCCGGATACCGAGCTTGCGCATGCGACCGCGCAGGGTGCTCGGGTTGAGGCCGAGCACCGCCGCGGCGCCCTGCGGGCCCTCGATCACCCACCGTGCCGCGCCGAGGACGCACTCGATGTGCGCGCGCTCGACGTCCTCGAGCGTCCCGACAGGTGCGGCAGCCACTGGCGCGGGGTCCGCGGGCATGCGCGCCGCGGGCGCCGCCGAGTGCGCGCCGAACGGCTCGAGCGCGTCGAGCAGCGGACCGCGCGAGAGGATGGCGGCACGCTCGACCAGGTTCTCCAGCTCGCGCACGTTGCCCGGCCAGTCGTACGCGGCCGCGCGCTCGAGGAACGCGGGGGACACGCCCTCGAACGACCGGCCGAGCTTGCGCGCCGCCTTGCCGAGGAAGTGCGAGATGAGCAGCGGCACGTCCTCCCGCCGCTCGCGGAGCGCCGGCACCGTCACCGGAAACACGTTGAGCCGGTAGTAGAGGTCGGGCCGGAACTCGCCGGCCGCGGCGCGGGCGCCGAGGTCGCGGTTGGTCGCGGCAATGAGGCGCACGTCGGCGCGCAGCGTCCGCGTGCCACCGACGCGCTCGAACTCCTGCTCCTGCAGCACGCGGAGCAGCTTCGCCTGCGCCTCCAGGGGCAGCTCGCCGACCTCGTCGAGGAAGAGCGTGCCGCCGTCGGCGAGCTCGAAGCGGCCGCGGCGCTGCTGCGTGGCGCCGGTGAAGGCGCCCTTCTCGTGGCCGAAGAGCTCGCTCTCGACCAGCTCGCGCGGCAGCGCGGCGCAGTTCACCTTCACGAGCGGCCGCTCGTGGCGCGGACTGCGGTCGTGGATCGCGCGCGCAACGAGCTCCTTGCCGGTTCCGGTCTCGCCCAACACGAGCACGGTGCTCTCGGTTGCCGCCACCAAAGCAAGCTGGTCGAGCAGCCGCGTGAGCGCGCTCGAGCGCCCCACGATCTCGCGGAAGTCGTGCCCGCTGCGGATCTCGTCCTCGAGCGCGCCGATGACCGCCCGCGAGCGGTTGTGCGCCTCGACCTCCTCGCGCAGGCGGGCGTTCTGCGCCTCGAGCTCCTGGCGTGCGCGGCGCAGGGCGAGGTGGGTGTTCACGCGCGCGAGCAGCTCGCGCGGCTCGAACGGCTTGGTCAGGTAGTCCACGCCGCCCGCGGCGAACGCGCGCACCTTGTCGAGCGTCTCGTGCAGGGCGGTCAGGAAGATCACCGGCGCGTCGCGCGTCGCGTCGTTCGCCTTGAGCGTTTCGCAGACGGCGAAGCCGTCGACGTCCGGCATCATCACGTCGAGCAGGATGAGGTCCGGCGCGTCGGCTGCAGCGCGCTCGAGCCCTTCGATTCCCGAACGCGCCGCGATCACGTTGAAGCCGTTGACCGACAGCAGGTCGACGAGCAGCTTCACGTTCGCCGGGGTGTCGTCGACGACGAGGATGCGCCCGGCGGTCACGCCGTCCGTCCTGCCGGTGCGAGGGTGGCTGCGACCGCGTCCAGAAACGCGCGCAGGTTGATCGGCTTGCTCACGAAGGCGTCGAAGCCGGCGGCCATGATCTCGCTGCGGTCCTGGGGCATGACCGAGGCGGTGAATGCGAGGACCGGCATCGCGCGCGTCGCCGGCGCGCTGCGCAGCAGCGCCAGCGCCTCGATGCCGCTGATGCCCGGCAGGTGGATGTCCATCAACACTAGCGCGGGACCGTGCTCGGCCGCGAGCCGCACGCCGTCCTCGCCCGTCTCCGCCTCGATCGTGCGGTAGCCGTGCACCCGCAGGAGGTCCCGAGCGAGCTTCCGGTTCTGCTCGTTGTCCTCGACGATCAGGATCAGCTCATTCGCCATGGCGGACCGGGAGCCGGACGGTGAAAGTGGAACCCTTGCCGACGGCGCTCGCGACCCGGATCGTACCGCCGTGGAGCTCGACGAAGCGGCGCGTGAGGGCGAGGCCGAGGCCGGTGCCCTCGCGCTTCCGGGTGACGTCTGTCCCGACCTGGCGGAACGCCTCGAAGATCGCCTCGTGGTCCTCGGGCGCGATGCCCTGTCCGGTGTCGCGCACCGCGATTTCCACCGCGTCGTCCGCGCGCCTCGCCGCGACTTCGACCGTGCCGCCGCGCGGGGTGAACTTCACCGCATTGGACAGCAGGTTGAGGACGACCTGCTTGAGCTTGCGCTCGTCGCCGACGAAGGCGCCGAGCGCGGGGTCGGTGTCGAGCCGCAGCGCCACGCCGCCGCGCTGCGCGCGCTCGCGTACGAGCGTGATCGCGTTCTCGAGCGCCGCGCGCAGGTCGAACTCGGCGGCCTCGAGCTCCATGCGGCCGGCCTCGATCTTGGAGAGGTCGAGGATGTCGTTGATGAGCGAGAGGAGGTGCTTGCCGGAGCCGTGGATGTCGTTGACGTACTCGGCCTGCTTATCGGTGAGGTCGCCGAAGTAGCGCGCGGCCAGCATCTCGGAGAAGCCGATCACCGCGTTGAGCGGGGTGCGCAGCTCGTGGCTCATGTTGGCGAGGAACGCCGACTTGTGCTGGTTGGCGATCTCGAGCTGGTGGCTCTTGTCGCGGATCTCGTTGAAGAGCCGCGCATTCTGGATCGCGATGACCGCCTGGTCGGCGAAAGTCTTGAGGAGCGCGATCTCCTTCGCCGAGAACTCGCCGACGGTTCCACGGCCGACCCAGATCGTACCGATGCCGCGTCCCTCCCAGAGCATTGGCGCAAACAGGATCGACACGTTGCCGGCGGCCAGGCCGCCACGTCTCGCGTAGTCCGGCACGCCCGGAGCGTCGACATCGGGGTAGTGCACGACGCGCCGCTCGAGGATCGCCGTCCCGGAGCCCGACTCCTCGCTGAGCGGGACCGGGAAGTACCGTGCCAGATCCGCTTGCCCGTGATATGCGGCGAGGTGCACTGCCCCGTCTTCGCCGACGAGATTGATGCCCACGTTCTTGCCCTCGAAGAGCCGTTCGCAACTCGACAGGATCTTGTCGAACACCGGCGTCGTGTCCGCGACAGAGCTTGAAATGACCTGCAACACCTCGGCAGAGGCGCGCTGGTGGTCGAGCGCCTCCTTCGTCTCGTTGAACAGCCGCACGTTCTCGATCGCGATGACCGCCTGGTCGGCGAAGGTCTTGAGCAGATCCTCCTGGCTCTTCGGCGTCGGGCCGGGCTGCGGCCACGAGACGACGATCACGCCGAGCGGAACGCCCTCGCGCAGCATCGGCACGGCAAGCATCCTTCGCCAGCCGCCCTTGACTGCGCGCTCGTGGTCGTACGCAGGATCGGTGAGGACGTCGTCGATCTGAACGACCGACAGCCCAAGGATCGCACGCCCGGCGATGGTCGACTCTTCCGGCCGCATTGGATACCGCGACCGTACTGCGTCCACCCACTCCGGCGTCTGATCGAATCCGGCGGCGTAGTGGAGGCGCTCCCCGTCGTAGCGGAACACGGCCCCGTCCTTGCTGTTGCACAGGGTGACCGCGCTCCGCACGATGGCGTCGAACACCGGCTGCACGTCGGTTGGCGAGGCGCTGATCACGCGCAGGATCTCGCTGATCGCCGTCTGCTTTTCGAGCGCCTCCTTCGTCTCGTTGAACAGGCGGACGTTCGCGATCGCGATCGCGGCCTGGTCGGCGAAGGTCTCGAGCAGCGCCCGCTGCCGGTCGCTGAACGGCCGGAGGTCCCGTCGCAGCACGGCGATGACGCCAAGGACGGCGTCGCCGTGGAGCAGGGGCGTCGCCATCGCGCCGTGGTTGCCGTAGATCCGCCGATGCTCCCGACCGATGGGAAACTCCTCGTCGGACTCCGATTCGAAGTCCGCGACCCGCACGGTCTTGCGTTCGATGACGGCGCGCCCAGCCGCCGAGCCCGGCGTAACGGGAATCGTGAACTCGGCTCCGAAGCGCTCGCCGAACGGCCCACTGCTCTTTACCGCGCGCAACGCGCCGCCTTCGCTCATCATGACCACCACATCGTTGGCCTCGCAGAGGCGCGCGGCGTTGTCGGCCACTGCGTCGAGCACCGGCGTGATGTCGGTGGGCGAATTGCTGATCACGCGCAGGATCTCCGCGGTCGCCGTCTGCTGCTCGAGCGATTCCGTCAGGTCACGGTTGCGGGCCTGCAGCTCGTTGAAGAGCCGCACGTTCTCGATTGCGATCACCGCTTGGTCGGCGAAGGTCGTGACCATCGCGACCTGCCGGTCGGAGAATAGGCGCTTGCGGTGTCGCCAGATGGTGATGACACCGAGCAGCTCGGCGCCGCGCAGTAGCGGAACGGCGAGGACCGTACCCGAGTTCGGGACGCTGCCGTAGGTGTCCGGTGCGATCAGCGGCCGATAGCGCGCATCGGCAAACACATCGAGGACGTGCACCGGGCGCCGCTCGAGTCCCGCTTGCGGGGTCGGGTTGTAGGTGCCGAGCGGCAGGGGATGCTGTTGCAGGTAGGCGGCCCCCTCCGTGCTGCCGCCTTTGCCCTTCGCGAAGTGCAGGTGCGCGCCGTCGAACTGCCAGACTGCAGCCACATTGCCCTCGCAGAGCCGGAGCGAGCTTTCGAGGATCGCCTCGAACACGGGCGCGAGGTCGGTGGGCGAGCTCGAGATCACCCGGAGGATTTCGGCGGTCGCGGTCTGCCGATCGAGCGCCTCTTTCGTCTCGTTGAAGAGGCGCACGTTCTGGATCGCGATGACCGCTTGATCGGCGAACATCTGCAGCAATGCGAGCTGCCGCTCGCTGAAGGGCCTGACCTCGGTCCGCAGCATGGCGATCGCGCCCAGGGCGGCCGCGCCGTGCAGCAAAGGGGTCGCCACCATGGTGCGATGGCCGTATCGGCGCTGAAGCGACCTGCCGACCGGGTACTCGTCCTCGGGCATCGCCGCGAGGTCGTGGACCTGTACCGTGCGCCGTTCGACCACCGCGCGGCCGGCGACCGACCCGCGGTCGATCGGGATCGTCAGATCCGGCCCGAACGTTCTCCCGAATGCGCCGACGCTCGCGGCGAAGCGCATCGCGTCGCCCTCGGCTGTGATCACCACGACGTCGGGCGCGTCGCACAACCGCGCGACGCTCCTCGCCACCGCGTCGAACACCGGCGCGAGGTCGGTCGGGGAGCTGGAGATCACGCGCAGGATCTCGCCGGTCGCGGTCTGCTGCTCGAGGGCGGCGGTGAGCGCGTCGTTCTTCGCCTGCAGCTCCTGGAACAGACGCGCGTTCTGGATCGCGATCACGGCCTGGTCGGCGAAGGTCCTGAGCAGCGCGACCTGGCGCTCGTCGAATCCCCGTGCTCCGGGATGCGCTGCCCCGATCGCTCCGATCACCGTCCCTTCGTGGATCATCGGCGTGAAGATCACCGAGTTGAAGCCGAAGTCGCGCGCGAACCCGATCGTCGCGCTCGGCGTCGCCGGGTTTTCCAGAACGGGCGCGAACTGCAGCGTCTGCTTCGACAGCATCGCCCGGCCGCCGACCGTGGTGTCGTCGAGCGGGCGCGGATACCTGTCCCGCAGGCGTTCGAAACCAGGGGATCCATACACGGCGGGCATCTCCACCATTTCCCCCCGCAGGAGCTGTAGCACGGCGAACCGAGTACCGAACAGCTCACTCACATTTCTCACGATTCTTTCGAACACCGGCTTCGTGTCGGTGAGCGACCCGCTGATCGATGCGAGCACATCCGCTGTCGCCCGCTGCCGCTCGAGCGCCTCCTTCGTTTCGTTGAAGAGGCGCACGTTCTCGATCGCGATCACCGCCTGGTCGGCGAACGTGCGCAGCAGCGCGACCTGTTCTTTCGAGAACGGCCCCGCCTCGCGCCGCCAGAGGAAGATCGTCCCCACCGCCCTGCCCTCGCGCAGGAGCGGGACCACCAGCACCGCGCGGAACCCGAACTTCTCCTGGTTGCGGCGGATGTCGGGGAACTCGGTGTCGATGAGCGGCACGACGTCCGGGAGGTGGATCACCTCTCGATCGAGCACGGCGCGGGCGTTGAGGAACGTGCGGCGAAGCGGGACGAAGTTGCGCCGGTCGGGCCGTGGCCCCGGCTCGGTCGAGTAGACCGACATCACCTTCAGCGCGTCGCCTTCCACCAGCATCACGTTGGCGTAGGGCGCATCGCACAGCTTCCCGGCGCGCTCCGCGACTGCGTCGAGCACCGGCTGGATGTCGGTCGGCGAGCTGCTGATGACCTTCAGGATCTCGGCGGTCGCCGTCTGCCGCTCGAGCGCCTCCTTCGTCTCGTTGAACAGCCGCACGTTGTCGATCGCGATCGCCGCCTGGTCGGCGAAAGTCTCGAGCAGGTCGACCCACTGCGGCGGGAACGGACCCGACTCGACCTTGCTGACATGCATCAGCCCGAGCACCTCCTCCCGGTTCATGATCGGAACGTAGAGCGTGCTGCGGAAGCCCCGTGCGCGCATCGTCTCGCGGGCCTTGCGGCTCACGTCGGGATCGGCTTCCCAGTCACCGACGAACGACGGGGATCTCGTGCGCACGGCCTTGGCGATCGGTCCCGCGTCGCTGATGTGTACCGGGTACGCGCTGCGCAGGGCCTCGTCCGCCCCGGCGCTGACGGGCGTGTAGGCCGCGAGATGGAGGTGGTCCCCTGCGAGGCGCGAGACGTTCACCGAGGAGCCGCCTGCCAGCCGGCTCGCGCTGCGGATGATCGCCTCGAAGACCGGGCCCACGTCCGTGGGCGAGCTGGAGATCACCCGCAGGATCTCCGCGGTCGCCGTCTGCCGCTCGAGCGCATCGCGGGTCGCGCCGAAGAGCCGCGCGTTCTCGATCGCGATCGCCGCCTCGCTCGAGAAGGTCGCCACCAGCTGGATCTGCGCCAGCGTGAACGGCTCGACCCGCTCCTTCCACAAGGCGATCACGCCGAGGACGGCGTCGTCGCGCACGATTGGCACGCCGAGCATGGTGCGCTGGCCACCGATGCGCTGCGACTGCGGCCAGCGGTACTCCGGGTCGGCGAGCACGTCCTCGATGTGCACGACCGCCTTCGTGAGCGCCGTTCGTCCTACCAGCGTGTCGCGGCCGGCGCGGATCTGGTGCTGGGCCACGAACTCGCGGAAGGCCTCCGCTACGCCACCGTAGTCGAAAGCGAGCCGGTACACGTCACCCTCCCGCCGGAAGATGAAGCCCTTGTCCGCGTGGCAGAGCCTGGCGGCGCTCTCGATCAACGTGCGCAGAACCGCGTCGAGGTCGAACGCCGACCGGCTGATCGCCTCGAGCAGCTCGCGCACGGCCGCCTGCTCCGCCGCCTGCTCGGCGAGCTGGAGCTCGCGCTCCTTCAGCTCGGTGATGTTGCCGGTCGAGCCGATCAGCCGGACCGCACGTCCGGCCGCATCGCGCAGGGCGAGCCCGTGCTGGCGGGCCCAGTGCCACGAGCCGTCGCGCGCGCGGTAGCGGTAGTCGCACTCGAAGCGCTCGGTCTCGCCCTTGAAGTGCGCGCGGATGCCGTCGAGATACCGCGTCCGATCGTCGGGATGGATGCGCTCGAACCAGCCGGCCGCGGTCGTGTAGTCGTCGGGCGACATCCCGACCGCCTGGTAGACCCGGTCCGAGTAGTGGACGCGGTCGTTCGCGACGTCCCAGTCGTAGATCCCTTCGTTGATTGCGCGCATCGCGAAGTCGTAGCGCTCCTCGCTCTGGCGCAGGCGTTCTTCGGCGCGGCGCGCTTCGCTGACGTCCTCGCAGGTGATGAGCAATCCGCCGTCGGCCAGACGCTCGGTGGCGATGCGCAGGATGCTGCCGTCGGACCGGACCGGTTCGCGCGCGGTGCGCCGACGTCGCTTGAGCGCGGCAAGCTGCTGCCGGACGACGCCATCGACCGGACCGGGACCGAACTCGCCCCGCTCGGCGTCGACGCGCACAAAGGACTCGAGCGGCGTTCCGGCTTTGACGAGCTTGCGCGGGTAATCGCAGAGCGACGCGAAGCGCGCGTTCCACGCCGCCAGCCGGAGGTCGGCGCCGAAATGCGCGAAGCCCGCCGGCAGCCGGTCGTACACCGACTGCAGCGGCGTCGCGCGCGCGCGCGCCACGCTTCGAGCGACCTTCGCTCGGTCGTTCACTCCTGGCGGTCCTCCTCCCGGCGGCTCGCGGTCAGCATACGCCATGGACCGGTTCGCGCGGCAAGGCGGAACCGGGTGCTAGAGCGCGGCCACCGCGGCGCGCTGCTCGACGCGCCGTCCGGCCGGCGGCGCTTCGGCCGCGTCCAGGAATCGCTCGATCAGGGGGTTGACCCGATTCGGATGCGTGACCGGCCCCATGTGGCCGACGCCGTCGAACTCCTCGTCGCGTACCCCCGGCAGCATGCACTTCAGGAGCCGGGCGACCGCGCGCGCCGACGCCGCGGACCCGGACCCCGTCATCAGCAGCGTCGGCATGTCCAGGGCCGCAAACGCATGCAGCGGCGTGTGCTCGTCGAACGCCGCGTGCCACTGCGGCTTCACCGACCCCATCGCCGCCGCGAGCGCGGGCTTCCGGTCGTCGGGCACCGCCGCCCAGGCGCCCGCGCCCAGCCAGTAGTCGATGAAGCGCGCGGCGGCGGCGTGCAGATCGCCCTGATCGGTCAGTCGCATGGTGTCGTCGCGAACCGCGCGGATCTCGCGCGCCGCGTGGCTCTCCGGCGCATCCGCCACGAGCACGCTGAAGAGCACCGGCTCGTACAGGGCGAGCGACAGCACGCGGCTGCGGCCCAGGAAGGCGGCCTTCAGCGCGACCGCGCCGCCGTAGGAATGCCCGACGAGATGGAAGCGGTCGCCGGCCGCCCGAAACACCGGCTCGAGCAGGGCGACTTCGTCGTCGAGGCGCATGCGGCGGTCGCCCGGCCACGCAGGCGTCCGGCCCGACCCATGGAGGTCGACGGCGATCACCCGGAAGCGCGGCGCCAGGCGCTCCATGAGGGGGCGCCACTGCGCCGACGAGCTCGCGCTCGCGTGGAGGCAGACGACCGCCGGGCCGGCGCCCGCTTCCCGGAAATGGGGCGTTGCGGACGGCATCGCGCGACTCAGGCCGGCCACTGGGGTGCGAGACCGGCGCGCGCCCGCGGCGCCGTCGCGGCGATTCGATCGCGCAGCGCGCGCGTCCATTCGGCGGCCATCGCCGCAAGCACGCTCGACCCGACCGCACGGTAGCCGCCGCCCACCGTGACGCTGGGAACGGCGCCGGACGCATGGGCGATCTGCAGCCGGACCGAATCGAACGCGTGCACGAGCGTGACGCCGTCGCGGTCGATGCGGTGCGAGTCGGCGGTACCCAGCACGATGTCTTCGGGATCGCCTTGCTGCGTGACCCAGAGCGAGCCCGTGACCACCCTGAGCTCGAGCTGCTTGCCGTCCTGGATGCGCAGCGTCCGGCCCTTCGGGATCGTCGTTTCGATCACGTCGATCATGCGTTCCATGGCGTTCCTCCTTCGCTCGGGTGTCGCCGGATGGCGGCGCCTACGCGGGCTACTTCGCACAGCGCATGCCAGCCTTCGCCGAAACCTGGGCTTGACGCCCGAAGACTCGAGATATCAGCGCGTTGCGACACCAAGAGGCTTCCATCTGAATCGCCCGTGGCGGCCGAACTGACCGTCAAATGCGACGGCCCCGCCAAATCCGGCGGGCGTACCCGCGGCGGGAAACGGCGAAACCCGGGTGCTATCCTTGGCCGCGCCGTGACGCCCGAGCCCCTCGTCGCATTCCTCAACCACCTTCTGGAACCCGCCCCCTGGGCACGGGAGCGGCTCGCGCCGTTCGCCGGACGGACGTGGCGCGTCACGCTCGCGCCGCTGCCCGATCTCACGTTCGTCGTTGCGGCCTCGGGGACGCTCGAGGCATCCGACGCCACCCCGGAACCCGACCTCGTCGTCGCGCTGACCCCCGCCGCGCTGCCCGCGCTCGCGCGACGCGACGAATCGGTGCTGCGCGAGATGACCTTCAGCGGCGACGCAGAGCTCGCGGCCGCGCTGCAGTTCCTCGCGCGCCATCTCCAATGGGACGTCGAGGAGGATCTGTCGCGCGTGGTGGGCGACGTGGCGGCGCACCGGATTGCCGGCGGGGTGCGCGAATTCCTCGCGTGGCAGAAGGAAGCGGCGCTCCGCCTCGGTCAGAACTTCGCCGAGTACCTCACGGAGGAAGCCGGCGTGATCGCAGCGCCGGCGGACGTGACGGCGTTCGCGCGCGCGGTCGACGACCTGCGCGACGCGGTCGAGCGCCTGGACAAGCGGATCGAGCACCTCGAGCGGTCGCGCAACCCGGAACCGACCGAGTGACGGTTCTCCCGACCGCGCGCGAGACGCGCGAGGCGCTCGTCCTGCTCGGGATCGTCGCGATCGCGCTCCTCGTCTCCGGCATCGCCCCGCGCGAGCGCGGGACGTGGGTGCTCGAGACGGCGCCGGTGTTCATCGCGGCGCCGCTGCTCTGGCTCACCTGGGACCGGTTCCGCCTCACTCCGCTCGCGTACCGCCTCATCTTCCTGCACGCGCTGATCCTGATCCTCGGCGGCGCGTACACCTACGCGCACGTGCCGCTCGGGTTCTGGCTGCAGGACGCCTTCGGCTTCGTGCGCAATCCCTACGACCGCATCGGCCACTTCGCGCAGGGGTTCGTGCCGGCGATCATTGCGCGCGAGATCCTGCTGCGCCGCTCGCCGCTCGTTCCGGGCAAGTGGCTCTTCTTCCTGGTGAGCTGCGTGTGCCTCGCGATCAGCGCGGTCTACGAGTTCGTCGAGTGGTGGGCCGCGCTCCTCCTCGGTCAGGGCGCGCACGAGTTTCTCGGCACCCAGGGCGACCCGTGGGACACGCAGTGGGACATGTTCCTCGCGCTCACCGGCGCAGTCGCCGCGCAGCTCCTGCTAGGGAAGCTCCACGACCGCCAGCTCGCGCGGCTCCGCGGCTGAGCTACGAGGCGATCTTCCAGCCGTCCTTCGTCTTGCAGAAGGTCCACTCGCTGCGGCCCGACTGGCCGCCGGCGTGGTTGGTGATCTCGAGGCGCCGGCAGGCGAGGCCCTTCTCCTTCATCGAGCGGAGCGGCGTGGCGGTGCCGGAGTGGCCGGTCTTCGGGTTGGTCCAGGCGCTGGTGTGGCCGTCCGGGAGCGAGTCGAGCGCCTGGGTATAGTTGCGCGTCATCAGCGCGGTGTCGTCCCGGTTCATGAACGAGATCGGCGCATCCTTCATGAACATGACCTGCGCCGCGGCGGTCCCCGCGACGAGAGCGATCGAGGTGCCAACGAGAATCGTTCCGGTACCGCGCATGCGAGGACTCCGACGAGACAACGTGCCGCCGAGAATAGCACCAGCGGCGCCTCCTGATTCCCGGTAGATTCCGCGTTCCCGCCTATAACGACAAGCCGTGCGCCGGTTCCTCCGCCTCGCGAAGATCCTCTGGGTCGGGTTCCGCTTCGGTCTGGGCGAGTTCGCGCTCGCCGCCGACCCCGCCGGCCGCCTCCCGCGCGTCGTGCGCGCGGCGCTTTCCTTCCGGCGCTTCGCGGAGCCGCGCGCGGTGCGGCTGCGCCGCGCGCTCGAGACGCTCGGGCCGATCTTCGTGAAGTTCGGCCAGGTGCTGTCGACGCGCCGCGACCTGCTGGCGCCCGACATCGCCGACGAGCTCGCGAAGCTCCAGGACCGCGTCCCGCCGTTCGCCTCCGAGCTCGCGGTCGCCGAGATCGAGCGCGCCTTCCGCAAGCCGATCGGCGAGGTGTTCGCCGCGTTCGACCGCGCGCCGATCGCGAGCGCGTCGGTGGCGCAGGTGCACCTCGCGCGGCTCCCGAGCGGCACCGAGGTGGCGGTGAAGGTGCTGCGCCCCGACATGCGTCCGGTGATCGCGCGCGACCTCGAGCTGCTCGACGCGGGCGCGGTGCTGGTCGAGCGGCTCTGGCCGGAGGGCCGGCGGCTGCGGCCGCGCGAGGTGGTGCGCGAGTTCGCGAAGCACCTCGACGACGAGCTCGACCTCATGCGCGAGGCGGCCAACGCGAGCCAGCTGCGGCGCAACTTCCTCAACTCGACCCTGCTCGTCGTCCCGGAGGTGCACTGGGACTGGTGCGCGACCACCGTGATGACGATGGAACGCATGCACGGCATCCCGATCAGCCAGGTGGAGGCGCTGCGCGCCGCGGGGCAGGACATTCCGCGCCTGGCGCGCTACGGGGTGGAGATCTTCTTCACCCAGGTCTTCCGCGACGCCTTCTTCCACGCCGACATGCACCCGGGCAACATCCTGGTGGCCCAGGACGGCCGCTACATCGCGCTCGACTTCGGGATCATGGCCTCGCTCTCGGACGCCGACCGCGACTACCTCGCGCAGAATTTCCTCGGCTTCTTCCGGCGCGACTACAAGCGCGTCGCGCAGGCGCACGTCGACGCCGGCTGGGTGCCGCCGGGCACGCGCGTGGACGAGTTCGAGGCCGCGATCCGCACCGTCTGCGAGCCGATCTTCGACCGGCCGTTCGCCGAGATCTCGTTCGGGCAGGTGCTGCTGCGTCTCTTCGCCACGGCGCGGCGGTTCAACTACGAGGTCCAGCCGCAGCTCGTGATGCTGCAGAAGACCCTGCTCAACATCGAGGGGCTCGGCCGGCAGCTCTACCCCGAGCTCGACCTGTGGACCACCGCCAAGCCGTTCCTCGAGCGGTGGATGGCGGGGCAGGTGGGCTGGCGCGGCTTCGCGCGCAACCTCGAGCGCGAGGCGCCGCTGTGGGCGAACCTGCTGCCGCAGCTCCCGCGGCTCGCGCACCGGCTGCTCGCAACCGATCCGGCCGCCGAGGTGGGCCGCAGGCTCGACGCGATCCTCGCCGAGGAGCGGCGGCGCAACCGCCTGCTCGCGGTGCTCACCGTCCTCGTCGCCGGCCTGCTCGGGGCGATGCTCCTCGCCCTGTTCGCGGGCTGAGGGACGGCGCGGCGTGCTGATCGCCTTCGTCGCCCTGTACCTCGCGGTCACGATCGCGATCGGGCTGTGGGCCGCGCGGCGCGTCCACAACGCGAAGGACTTCCTCGTCGCCGGGCGCAGCCTGCCGCTCTACATGAGCGTCGCGACCGTGTTCGCGACCTGGTTCGGCGCCGAGACCGTGCTCGCGGTGTCGTCGACCTTCCTCAAGGAAGGCCTGCACGGCGTCGTCGCCGACCCGTTCGGCTTCTCGCTCTGCCTGGTCTTCGTGGGGCTGTTCTTCGCGCGCGCGTTCTACCGCATGGACCTTCTCACGATCGGCGACTTCTACCGCAAGCGCTACGGCCACGCGGCGGAGCTGATCACGAGCCTGTGCATCACCGTGTCGTACCTCGGCTGGACCTCGGCGCAGATGATCGCGCTCGGGCTCGTGTTCTCCACCCTGTCGGGCGGCGCGATCTCGATGACCGTCGGCATCGCGTTCGGCGCCGGCTGCGTGCTGGTGTACACGCTGTTCGGCGGCATGTTCTCGGTCGCGTTCACCGACCTCTTCCAGACGGTGATCATCGTCATCGGGATGCTCTACCTCGCCTGGCTGCTCGCGGGCATGGCGGGCGGGGCGGAGGCGGTCGTCGCGCACGCGCTTACTGCGGGCAAGTTCGAGTTCTGGCCGAAGCTCGAAGCCCGGGAGATGCTCGCCTTCTTCGCCGCGTGGCTGACCGCCGCGATCGGGGGCATCCCCCAGCAGGACGTGTTCCAGCGCGTGACCTCGGCGAAGGACGAGCGCACCGCGGTCCGCGGCTCGATGATCGGCGGCGCCCTGTACTTCGTGTTCGCGTTCGTGCCGATCTTCCTCGCCTACTCGGCGTTCCTGATCGACGCGAAGATGGTCGGCGAGCTGCTCGGGGCCGAGGGCAACCGCTTCCAGGAGATCCTGCCGACGCTGATCATGGAACGCACGCCGGTGTTCGCGCAGGTGATGTTCTTCGGCGCCCTGCTCTCCGCGATTCTCTCCACCGCGAGCGGCGCAATGCTCGCGCCCACCGCGCTGTTCACCGAGAACGTGCTCAAGCGCCTGTATCCGCACATGGGCGACCGGCAGTTCCTGCTGACGCTGCGCCTGGTGCTGGTCATCTTCACGCTCGCGGTCGTCAGCTTCGCGCTCGCGAGCGACGCCTCGATCTACCAGATGGTGCAGAACACCTACAAGATCACGCTGGTCTCCTGCATCGTGCCGCTCGCGGCGGGCATCTACTGGCACCGCGCCACGGCGCAGGGCGCGCTCCTCTCGATCCTGCTCGGCCTGGTGACCTGGGTCGGGATGGAGACGTTCGCCGCCGAATCTCTCTGGCCGCCGCAGCTCGTCGGACTCGGGTTCTCGATCCTGGGCATGGCGGTCGGCTCCTACGCCTCGCCGCCGCCGCATCCGCACGACGCGCACGGGCCGCACGCGGTGCACGGCACCGCGGCGCTGCTGCGCCCGGCGGCGCACGACACGCACTCCCCGCACGAACCTGCAACCGGACCGAAGCAATGAAGAAACCCAACCTCCTGGTGATCCTGATCGACGACCTGCGCTTCGACGAGTTCGGCGCGGGCGGCCATCCCTACATGAAGACCCCGCACATCGACCGGATCGCGCACGAGGGCGCGACCTTCACGCGGGCGTTCCACCCGACGCCGATCTGCTCGCCGAACCGCGCGTCGATCCTCACCGGCCAGTACGCGAGCAGGCACGGCATCATCGACAACGTCGCTCGCGACGCGGCGAGCATGCGGCTGCCGAACTACCACCTCGAGCTGCAGCGCCTCGGCTACGAGACCGCGCACATCGGCAAGTGGCACATGGGCAACGAGGCCTCGCCCCGCCCCGGCTACGACCTGTGGGTGAGCTTCAAGGGCCACGGCCGGCTGGTCGACCCGGTGTTCAACGAGAACGGCACCGACGTCCAGCACCGCGGCTACATCACCGACCTCCTGAACGAGCGCGCGGTGCGATTCATCGAGCAGAAGCACGCGCGGCCGTTCGCGCTCTTCCTGGCTCACAAGGCGGTGCACCCGGACGCCGTCCAGGCCGCCGACGGCACCCTCGATCTCGCGAGCGGCGGCGGTTACATGGTGCCCGCACGGCACACGGATCTGTACAAGGGCGCCGTGTTCCCGAAGCGGCCGAACATGCTGCCGCCCGACGAGGTCGTGAAGCAGAAGCCCGTCTGGGCGGAAGCGTTCAAGCTGAAAGCCACCGAGCGCTCGCAGGCGACGCTGCGGGCGATCCAGGCGGGCACGCAGGAAGAGATCCGCCTGCGCGCGGCGATGATGGCCTCGGTCGACGAAGGGGTCGGGATGATCCTCGACGCGCTCGCGCGCGCGCAGCAGCTCGACGACACGGCGATTCTCTTCCTCGGCGACAACGGCTACTTCTTCGGCGAGCACGGGCTCGGGCCCGAGCGCCGGTTCGCGTACGAGGAGGGCATCCGCGCCCCCTTCGTCCTGCGCTATCCGCGCAAGGCGAAGGCGGGCACCACGATCAAGGACCTCGCCCTCACCATCGATATCGCGCCGACGATGGTGCAGCTCGCGGGCGGCAGGCCGCCCGGCTCGATCCAGGGCCGCTCGCTGCTGCCGCTCCTCGCCGGCAAGCGCACCGGCTGGCGGAAGGCAATCCTGTGCGAGTACTTCAGCGAGAACGCGCTGCCGTGGCTCGTCGGGATGAGCTACAAGGCGGTGCGGACGGACCGCCACAAGCTCATTCACTGGGTCAATCGCGGCGGCGGCCTGCTCGACGAGCTGTACGACCTCGAGCGCGACCCGTACGAGCTGAAGAACGTGATCGGGAGCCGCGCGTACGCTCCGGTGCGCGCGAAGCTGCGGAAGGAGCTGGCGCGGCTGGTAGCGGAGTCGGTGGGGCTCTAGCCAAACCGCTGCGGCGGACGGGCGTAGACGCGCTTCCCCGCGACGTACGTCGCCCGCACCGCGCGGTCGTCGCCGAGCGTCATCTGGACGAAGAGCGCCTCGTCGAGGTCCGCCGCGTGCTTCATGCGGAACGCGATCAGCGGCGTCGACTTGAGGTCGAGCACCACGAGATCGGCCTCCAACCCTGGGGCGATGCTCCCGATCGTGTCCTCGAGGTCCAACGCACGCGCGCCGCCCCGCGTCGCGAGGTAGAACGCGTGCCCGGCCGAAAGGGCATACCCATTCAGCTGCGCCGCCTTGTACGCCTCGTTCAGCGTCTGCAGGATCGAGAGCGTCGTGCCGCCGCCGACGTCGGTCGCCAAGCCTAACCGCACCGGCCGCTCCTTCCGCGTCGCCTTCCCGATGTCGAAGCAACCGCTGCCGAGAAAGAAGTTCGACGTCGGGCAGTGCGCGATCGCCGTCCCGGTTTCGTGCATGCACGCGAGTTCCGCCTCGGTGAGGTGGATGCCGTGGCCGTAGATCGCGCGCCGGCCGAGCAGGCCGTAGTGGTCGTAGACGTCGAGGTAGCCCTTGCGCTCCGGGTAGAGCGACTTCACCCACGCGACCTCGGCGAGGTTCTCCGAGATGTGCGACTGGACCAGGCAGTCGGGGTGCTCGCCCCTGAGCGCGCCGGCGGCCGCGAGCTGCTCGGGCGTGCTGCTGGCCGCGAAACGCGGCGTGATCGCGTACAGCGACCGCCCGCGGCCGTGCCACTTCGCGATGAGCGCCTTCGACTCGTCGTACCCGCCTTGCGCGGTGTCGCACAGCGCCGGCGGCGCATTGCGGTCCATCAGCACCTTGCCCGCGACCATGCGCAGGCCGAGCCGCGACGATTCCTCGAAGAAGGCGTCCACCGACTGCGGGTGCACGGTGCAGAACACCGCGGCGGTCGTCACGCCGTTCCGCACGCACTCGCCGAGGAACGTCCGCGCCACGGCGCGCGCATGGCGCTTGTCGGCGAAGCGCTGCTCGGCCACGAAGGTGTACTTGTTCAGCCAGTCGATAAGCTGCGTGCCGAACGCGCCGATGATCCCGGTCTGCGGGTAGTGGACGTGGGTATCGACGAAGCCGGCGAGGATCAGCGCGTCGCGGCCGTAGTCCTCGACCTTCGTGCCGCGCGGGAGCTGCGCACGGATCGCGCGCGCGGGGCCGAACTGCACGATCTTCCCGCCCGCCATCGCGACGATCGCATCGGGCTCGTAGCGCATCGTCGCCTCCAGCCCGTGCTGGAACGGATCGCCGGTGAAGGTGAGCGCCGGTCCGCGGATCGCGGTGACGCGCGCGGGCGCAGCCATCGGCCTAGCGCGCCGCAGTCGGGGGCGATTCGCCCGCCGGGCGGGAGAGCTGCGGCTGCGGCGCGAGCTTGTCGGCCTCGTCCACCCAGCCGCCGCCGACCGCCCGGAACACGTTCACGAGCTGGGTGTAGCGCTCGGCCTGCGAGCGCACCGCGGTGAGCTCGGCGCTGAAGAGTTCGTTCTCCGCGTACAGCACCTCGAGGTAGCCGGCGTAGCCGTTGTCGAATCGCAGCCGCGACAGCCGCGCGTACTCCCGCAGCGCCGCCACGCGCCGCGCCTGGGCCTCGGACTCTTCGCGCTTCTTGATCGTTCCCACGAGCGCGTCGTTCGTCTCGCGGAAGGCGTTGAGGATCGTCTGCTGGTAGAAGGCGAGCGCCTCCCGCTGCCCGCCTTCCGCCGTCTGCACCTGGCCCTCGATCGCGCCGAAGGTGAAGATCGGGCCGGAGAGCCCGGCGGCGAGCGTCCACGCGGTCGCGGGGCCGGTCAGAAAGTCGCCGAACGCGGTGCTCACCGAGCCGAGCAGGCCGGTGAGCGAGAGCGTGGGGTAGTAGAGCGCTTTCGCCGCGCCGATGTTCGCGTTGGCGGCAACGAGCGTCTGCTCCGCCTGCAGGATGTCCGGCCGCCGCTCGAGCAGCGTGGAGGGCAGGTCGGCCGGGATGCCCGGCGCGACGAGCTCGTCGAGCGTTCGCCCGCGCAGGATCGGGCCGGCGTTGCGGCCGGCGAGGACCGAGATCAGGTTCTCCTGCGCCGCGATCTGCTGCTCCAGCGCGGGAATCGCGGCGAGCGCCTGCTGGTACTGCGACTCGACCTGCTTCAGCTCGACCTCCGACACGACCCCGCCCTTGAACCGGAGGTCGAAGATGCGCGCGGTGTCGGCGTAGTTCTTCGCGGTCGCCTGCGAGATCTCGAGCTGGCGGTCGAGCGCACGCAGGCCGATGTAGCCCGCGGCGACGCTCGTCACCAGCGACAGGACGACGCCGCGCCGGCCCTGCTCGGTCGCGTACACCTGCGCCTGCGCCGCCTCGCTCTGCCGGCGCACGCGGCCGAAGAGGTCGATCTGCCACTGCGCGCTCAGCGCGCCCTGGTAGAGCGTGTAGTACGGATCGGCGCCGGGCGCGAGCGGCGGCTGCCCGACCCGGCTCGAGCGGTTGCGGCTCGCGTCGAGGCTGTAGCCGATCTGCGGATAGAACTGCGAACGGGTGGTCGAGAGCGCGCCGATGAACTGGTCGACCCGCGCCGCGGCGGCACGGACGTCGCGGTTCTCGCGCAGCGCTTCCTCGATCAGCTGGTTCAGGACCGGATCGCCGAACTGCTCCCACCACTTCGTGTTTGCGACGTCGGCGGCCTTCGGGTAATCGATCCGCCACTGCGCGGGCACATCGGTCCGCGGTCGGTCGTAATCCGGACCGACGGTGCACGCCGACAGGGCGGCGGCGAGGGCGAGGGCGAGCCGCCTCACGTCAGTCGCCCTCCCGCTTCGCGTGCGGCGCCGCCGCGGGCGTCGCGCCACCATGCGCCGCTCCGGAAGCGGGTTTCGTCCCGCCGAACCGTGCGCTCAGGCTCTCGAGCATCCAGAAGAAGAGCGGCGCGAAGAAGATCGCCACTACGGTGGAGGCGAGAATCCCGCCGATCACGCCGGTGCCGATCGCGCGCAGGCTGTTCGCGCCCGGCCCGCTCGCAAGCGCGAGCGGCACGCAGCCGAGGCCGAACGCGAGCGACGTCATCACGATTGCGCGCAGGCGCAGGCCCGCCGCCTCGATCGCCGCCTCGCGCACGGCCATGCCGTGGCGCACGCGCTCGATCGCGAACTCGCAGATCAGGATCGCGTTCTTCGCCGAGAGTCCCACCAGGGTGACCAGGCCGACCTGGAAGTACACGTCGTTCTCCAGCCCGCGCACCCAGGTGAGCATCAGCGCACCGAGAATCGCGATCGGCACGGTCAGCACCACTGCGATCGGCAGCGTCCACTTCTCGAACTGCGCGGCGAGCAGCAGGAACACGACGATCAGGCCGGCCACGAACGCGATTGCGGACGTGCCGCCGGACTGCTTCTCCTGCAGCGCCTGGCCCGCCCACGCGAACGAGAAGTCGCCGGGCAGCGTCTCGCGCGCGACCGCCTCCATCGCGGCGAGCGCCTGGCCCGAGCTGTAGCCCGGCGCGGGGCTGCCGGTGATCTTCACCGCGGGGAAGCCGTTGAAGCGCTCGAGCAGCTTCGGCGCCGCGACGTAGCGCACCGTGATCAGCGCCGACAGCGGCACCATGGTGCCGCTCTTGGAGCGGACATACACCTTGTTGAAGTCATTCGGGTTGACGCGGTACTCGCTGTCTGCCTGCAGCACCACCCACCACACGCGGCTGAACTGGCTGAACTGCCCGGCGACCGACGAGCCGAAGAAGCTCTGCATCGTCTGGAAGGCGTCCTGCACCGGCACGCCGAGCACCTCGGCCTTGTTGCGGTCGAGGTCGACGAAGAGCTGCTGCGTGGCGCCGCGGAACGTGGTGGTGATCCCTGCGAGCTCCGGCCGCTGGCGGGCCGCCGCGACGTACGCCTGCACCGCCTGGCTCGTCGCGCGCGTGTCGCCGGCGCCGCGGTTCTGGATGTAGAACTCGAAGCCGCCGGTCGTTCCGAGGCCGGGGATCGACGGCGGGTTGAGCGCGAAGACGAAGCCCTCCTTGAGCTGGGCGAACTGCGCGTTCAGCCGCGGCAGCACGCTGAAGGTGAGCTGCGACGGGTCGGTGCGCACGTCGAACGGCTTCATCGACGGGAAGAACACCGCGGCGTTGTTGCGGAACGTGCCGTCGACCAGGCTGTAGCCGTTCACCACCGCGACGTCCTGCACCGCCGGCTCGGCGGCGAGGATCTTCTCGACCTTCTCGACCAGGCGCCCGACGTAGCCCTGGCTCGCGGTGTCCGGGGTCTCGACGACGATGAAGAAGTAGCCCTGGTCCTCGTCCGGCACGAAGCTGCCGGGGAGCGTCCGGAACATCACCACGATGCCGGCGAGGATCGCGAGATAGATCCCCAGGCCGACCGGCCAGCGCTGGACGAGCCGCGCGACCCCGCCGACGTAGCCCTGGGTGAGGCGGTGAAACCCGTTCTCGAACCAGCGGAAGAAGCCCTTCTTCTCGCCGTGGTGCGCCTTGATGATGATCGCTGCGAGCGCCGGTGAGAGCGTGAGCGCCATGATTCCGGAGATCACCACCGAGATCGCTATCGTGATCGCGAACTGCTGATAGAGCGTTCCAGTGACGCCGCCGAGGAACGCGACCGGCAGGAACACCGCGACCAGCACCAGCACGATCGAGATCAGCGCGCCGGCGATCTCGCTCATCGCCCGCTTGGCGGCCTCGAGCGCGCCGAGCCCGTGCTTGGTCATGTTCACTTCCACGTTCTCGACCACCACGATCGCGTCGTCGACCACCAGGCCGATCGCGAGGATCATGCCGAACATCGTCAGCATGTTGATCGAGAAGCCGAGCAGGTGCATGCCGATGAAGGTGCCGACGATCGACACCGGCACCGCGAGGATCGGGATGATCGTCGCGCGCAGGCTCTGCAGGAAGAGGTACACGACCAGGATTACCAGCACCACCGCCTCGAAGAAGGTGTGCACCACCTTGTCGATCGAGTTCAGGGTGAAGAGGCTGGTGTCGAGCGTGATCTTGTAGTCGAGCCCGGTCGGGAACTGCTTCTTCAGCCCCTCCATGCGCGCGCGCACCGCGCGCGCGGTCTCCACCGCGTTCGCGCCCGGCTGCTGGAAGACGCCGATCGTGGTGGCGGTCTTGCCGTTCATCCGGCTCGCGATGGAGTAGTCGCGCTTGGCGAGCTCGACCCGGCCGATGTCGTGCACGCGCACGATCGCCGTGCCCTCCTTCGCGGCGCGCACGATGATGCTCTCGAACTCCTCGGGCTTGGTGAGCAGCCCCTGCGCGGTCACCACGAAGGTCTGCTGCACCCCCTGCGGGGTCGGCTCCGCGCCGATCTGGCCGATGCCGAAGGTCTGGTTCTGGCTCTGGATCGCGCTCGCCACCTCCTGCACCGTGATCCCGAGCTGCGCCATGCGGTCGGGCCGCAGCCACACCCGCATCGCGATGTCGGGCAGGCCGAACACCTGCGCGCGGTTCGCGCCCGGCACGCGCTTGAGCTCCTCCAGCACGTACAGGTTGGTGTAGTTGTCGATGTAGGTCGAGCTGTAGCGCTCGTCGGGCGAGAAGACCGACAGGATCATCATGATGCTGGAGGACTTCTTCTCGACCGTGACGCCCTGCTGGGAGACGACCTGCGGGATGAGCGGCAGCGCCTGGCTGACGCGGTTCTGGACGTTGACCTGGTTGATGTCCGGGTTGCTGCCCGGCTGGAACACGACGCTGATCGAGACGTTGCCGCTCGAGGAGCTGACCGAGTTGAAGTAGAGCAGGTTGTCGATGCCGTTGATCTGCGCCTCGATCGGGGCGGCGACGGTGTTCGCGATCACCTCCGCGGTGGCGCCCGGGTAGCGCGCATCCACCGTCACCTGCGGCGGCGCCAGCTCGGGGTACTGCGCGATCGGCGACACCCACATCGCTACCGCGCCGCCGAGGAAGATCAGGATCGAGATGACCGACGACAGGACCGGTCGGTCGATGAAGAAGTGGGTGAACATGGGTCGGCTACGCTACTTCTTGGCGGCGCCGGCCTTCGCCTCGCCCTTCGCCGCTGCGGCGGCGCCCGGCTCGACGACCTTGACGGGCTGGCCAGGCACGACCCTGAGCACGCCGTCGACGACGACGCGGTCGCCCGCCTGCAGCCCGGTCAGGACGATGATGTCCTTCTCGCCGAAGTAATCCCCGACCACGACCGGCCGCACCTCCGCCGTGCCGTCCGGCTTCACGACGTAGACGATGTGGCCGTTCGAGCCCTGCTGGACGGCGAGCTGCGGGACGACGATCGCGTCCGGCCGCCTCGCACCGTGCACGTAGGCGGTGACGAACATGCCCGGGCGCAGCTCCTTCCTAGGATTCGGGAGCACTGCGCGCACCATGAACGAGCCCGTCTCCTGGCTGAAAGAGGGGTCGGCGAAGTTGATCTTGCCCGCGTGCGGGTGGCGCGTGCCGTCCGGCAGCACGACCTCGACCGTGTAGTCGCGGTTCTTCGGCTCGATGACCTGCTTCGCCGCGAATGCCTCGCGCCACTTCGCGGCGAGGTTCTGCGACACGCTGAAGGTCACCCAGACCGGGTCGATCGCCGCGACGTAGGTCAGGTTGGCGCTCTCCGACATCGCGTTCACGAACGCGCCCTGGCGCTGCAGCGACCGGCTCGCGAGCCCCGTGACCGGGGAGCGGATCGTCGCGTAGCCGAGGTTGAGCTCGGCCTCCTTCACCTTCGCCTCGGCCGCGAACACCGCCGCCTTGGCGGAGTCGAACTCGCCCTGCGCCCGGTCGAGATCGGCGCGCGAGAGCGCGTTCTGCTCCGCGAGCGGCTTCACCCGGCCGAGGTTCGCCTGCGCGGTCGTGAAGCGCGCCTGCTGCGACTGCAGCTCGCCGCGCGCGGCCTCGAGCTGCGCCTGGAACGGCTTCGGGTCGAGCTGGAAGAGGAGCTGCCCTTCCTTCACCAGCTCGCCTTCCTGGTAGGCGATCTTGTCGAGGAAGCCCGACACCCGCGCGACGATGTTGACCTGCCGCGAGCTCTCGGTCTGGGCGACGAAGTTCGGGACGTACGGGATGTCGCGCGGCTCGACGGTGATCGCGGTGACCTCGGGCACCGGCCGCTGCGGCGGCGGCGCCTCCTTAGAGCAGCCGGCGGCGATTGCGCCGACCGCTGCGAGCGCGAGGGCTGGACGAAGGAGCGCGACGGGGAACATGGGCGGGACTTCCGTGATCGTGACGGCGGGGAGTCGGCCGACGCGCTTGCCCAGGCTGCTCCGGGCGTGCGTCGGGGCCGGTAGTTTGCCCCAAATCGCGGTCCGGCCGCCACCGCCGACGGCGGCGGCCGACCGGGCGGCTATACTCGCCCGCGCTCCGGCTTCGCTCTCCCCATTGAACGCTTCTGCCTATTCTTCCGTTGAAACGCTGCGCGACGGGCGTCGGGTCGAGATCCGCGCGCAGCGCGCGAGCGACCTCGCCCTGTTGCGCGAGGCGCTCATCCACATGAGCGAGGAGGCGCGGTACCGCCGGTTCTTCGCGCCCAAGCGCGGCTTTACCGAGAAGGAAGTCGAGTTCTACCTGAACATCGACTTCGTCAACCACGTGGCGCTGGTGGTCGTCCTGGACGGCGCGATCGTCGGCGGCGGGCGCTACATCGTCTCGGAGCCGGGGCGCGCCGAGATTGCGTTCAGCGTCGACGACGGGCACCAGGGGCAGGGCATCGCTTCGGCGGTGATCCGCCACCTGACGGCCATCGCCAAGGCGGCGGGACTGAATGAGTTCTACGCGGAGGTGCTGCCGGAGAATGCGCCGATGCTGAAGGTGTTCGAGCGCTGCGGCCTCGCGATGACGACGCGCCGGGAGTCCGGGGTCGTGCACGTCACGCTGGGCCTTCCGCGCGACGACACCGGATCCGCGGGGATCCGACCAAAGTAGGATCTGCCCTGCCCACCTCCGGGGTCCGCACCCCGGTAAAATCCCGGCGATTGGATGGGCGTCCCAGGGCTCCGCTCGGATCAGCGAACGGCGGTCTGGTTCGCGCAAAGGAGGAACTACGAATGCAAGCCTGGAGCGAGCGTTTTGCACGACGCTTCGTTGCCTTGCTCGCGGCGCTCGCCGTGGCGATCGCCGGCGCCGCACGCGCGCAGACGCAAGGCGACCCGCCGCCCTTCAAGCCCGAAGAGATCGAGGCGCTCGTCGCGCCGATCGCGCTCTACCCCGACGACCTGCTCTCGCAGGTGTTGATGGCGTCGACCTACCCCCTCGAGATCGTGCAGGCGGCGCGGTGGGTGAAGGCGAACCCGAACGTCAAGGGCGACGCGGCGGTAAAGGCGGTGGGCAACCAGCCCTGGGACGTGAGCGTGATGTCGCTAGTCGCGTTCCCGCAGATCCTCGAGCCGATGAATGAGAAGCTCGACTGGACGCAGAAGCTCGGCGACGCGTTCCTCGCCGACCAAAAGGCGGTGCTCGACGCGGTGCAGCGGCTGCGGGTGAAGGCCGAGAAGTCGGGCAACCTCAAGTCGACCGACCAGCAGAAGGTGATCGTCGAGCAGGCGGCGCCGCAGCAGACGGTCATCAAGATCGAGCCGTCGAACCCGCAGACGATCTACGTGCCGGCGTACAACCCGACCGTCGTCTACGGAGCGTGGGGCTATCCCGCGTATCCGCCGTATTACTGGCCGCCCTCGCCGGTCTGGTACCCCGGCGGCTATCTGATGGCGGGGTTCGCGTGGGGCGTCGGCATCGCGGCGGCCGGCGCGATTTTCGGCGGCTGCAACTGGGGGCGCGGCGACGTCAATGTCAACGTGAACCGGGCCACCAACATCAACCAGAACTTCAATCGCACGAACGTGGGCGGCGGCGGCCAGTGGCAGCACGACTCGAGCCATCGCAAGGGCGTGAACTACCGCGATAACGCGAGCCGCGAGAAGTTCGGCAAGGACGTGCCGGGACGGGATGGACGCAACGACTTCCGCGGGCGTGACGGCGGACCCGGAGACCGCGCGGGTGATCGAGCCGGTGACCGCCCCGGTGACCGGGCTGGCGACCGCGCCGGTGATCGAGCTGGTGATCGCGGCGGCGCCGGCGATCGCGGGGGTCCGAGCGTGGCCGACCGTGGCGGTGCGGGCGTCGGTGATCGGGGCGGTGCCGGCGATCGCGGCAGCCCGAGCGTCGCCGACCGCGGCGGAGCCGGCGCCGGTGGACGCGACAACGCGTTCCAGGGCGTCGGCGGCGGCGGCGCAGCCTCGCAGCGCGACTTCAACCGCGGGCAAGCGAGCAACAATTCGATGGCGAGCCGAGGTGGCGCCAGCGCGGGCGCGCGGCCGAGCGCCGGGGGCGGGGCACGTCCGAGCGCCGGCGCGGCGCCGCGCGGCGGTGGCGGCGGGGCCGCGCGCGGCGGTGGCGGCGGCGGTCGCGGCAGCGGTGGCAGGCGCTAAGGGGGGCTCGACGATGCGATCCGGATTTCAACGGTGGCGCGGCGCAGCCGCGACGGGCCTCGCGGCGCTCCTGATCGCGGGTGCACCGGCGGCGTTCGCGCAACAGAAGACGTTTCCTTCACCGGAAGCCGCGATGACGGCATTCGGCGACGCCGTCGCGACGAGCGACGACGACGCGATGAGGGCGATCCTCGGCGCGGACTACCAGAAGTTCATTCCCGCGGTCGGGGCCGAGGGGCGCTACCGCTTCCTCGCGGCGTGGGCGAAGTCGCACGCGATCAAGCCGAGCGGCGACGCGACGGCGCACGTCGCGGTCGGCACCGACGGCTGGACCATGCCGATTCCGATCGTCAAGACGGCGCAGGGCTGGCGGTTCGACACGCGCGCGGGCGCGGACGAGATGCGCCTGCGCCGCATCGGCCGCAACGAGCTGGCGGTGATGCAGGTGATGCTCGCGATCTTCGACGCGCAGAAGGATTACGCGAGCGTCGACCGGGACGGCGACGGTCTCCTCGAGTACGCGTCGAAGTTCCGCAGCACGCCGGGCAAGCGCGACGGGCTCTACTGGCCGACCAAGGCGGGCGAGCCGACGAGCCCGCTCGGGCCGGCGTTCGCCGCGGCCCAGGCCGCGGGCGGGAGCAGCGAAGCCGGCTACTACGGCTACCGGTTCAAGCTGCTCTCCGGGCAGGGCAAGAACGCGCCTGGCGGCGCGTACGACTATGCACCGCGCGGCCGCAAGATCGGCGGCTTTGCCGCCGTTGCGTGGCCCGTCAGATACGGCGACACCGGCGTGATGACCTTCACGGTGAGCCACGACGGCGTCGTGTACGAGAAGGATCTCGGACCCGACACCGCCGCGCGCGCGAGCGCGATGGCGCGGTTCGACCCGGATTCGACCTGGCAGAAGGTCGAGCCGGGCAACTGATCGGATCGCTCCGCGCGGCACCGCCGCGCGATCCGACCAAAGTAGGATTCTCCGTAACCCTCGACCCAACTAAGGTTGCGGAACACCACGCGGGGCCGGGCGGCAATGGTGATCGCCGCGCGGCTCGCCGATCGGTTACTACGCATAGGGAGCGGCGGGGGTGCCGAAGACCGCGACTGCACGCATCGTATACGTCGTCGATGCCGACGAGTCGGTGCGGGAGGGCCTCGCGCGGCTCGTCCGCTCGGCCGGCCTCGACGCAAGACCGTGCGCTGCCATCGACGCCATCCGCCGCGAGGGGTCGAGCGAACGGGCGGCGTGCGCCGTGGTCGACGTCTCCGAACTGCTCTGGCGCGAGCCGGCGACCCAGACGGGACTGCGCTCGCTGGCGGCGGCGATCCCGGTGATCGCGGTCTCCGCGCGCGACGACCCGACGACGCGGCGCCTGGCGCGCGAGCTCGGCGCGCAGGCCTTCTTCCGCAAGCCGGTCGACGCGGCCGCCCTGCTCGACTCGATCGACTGGGTGACGCGGGCGGAGCCGCCCGCCGATCCCGACTGACCACAGCGACCGGTCGTCTCGCGGCGCGCGCAGAGGGAATCTTCCCGTTCCTGCCTGTGCGCCGATCGGCTGCGGCGTTTCCACGTATCCTAGCCGCCGAAGCGCGCGCCGCCTCCGCTAGGGCAGGCGCGCCGCGCCGGCAGCCGCAGGAACAGGTCGCAGTGAACCGAAGAGATTTCTCGATTCGAGGGCCCGGCGCCGCGGACGATCGGGGCAATCACGCGCGCCACGAAGGGCCCGCCTTCGAGCAGCTCCTCGCCGAGCTGTCGGTGCGGTTCGCGAACGTCCTCCCCGACACGATCGTCGACGAGGTCGAAACTGCGCTCGCGCGGCTGGTCGATACCCTCGGCTACGATCGCTGCACCTATACCGAGTTCGCGCCCGACGGCTCGCTGCACGTGCTGTGCTCCGCGGCGGTCGGCGGCATCGCTCCGCTCTCGCGCGGCCCGTTCGGCGCAGACCTGCCGTGGCTGGTCGGCGAAATCCGCGCCGGCCGCACGGTCGCCCTGGCAAACCTCCCGGACGGGCTGCCGCCGAAGGCGAACGCGGAGCTCGAGCGCGTGACGCGCATCGGACTGCGCTCACACCTGTCGATCCCGCTGCGCGTCGGCGGTCGCGTCGTCGGCGCGCTCTCGTTCGGCGGGCTGCGCGGCGCGCACCCCTGGCCCGACGAGGTCATCACCCGGCTCAAGATCATCGGCGAGATCTTCGCCGGCGCGATCGCCCGCGCGCGCGCCGAAGGCGAGGCGCGCGCGCTGCGCACCCGGCTCTGGCACGCGGACCGCGTCGCGCGCAGCGGGGTGCTGACCGCGGCGATCGCGCACGAGCTGAACCAGCCGCTCGCTGCGATTCTCAGCAACGCCCAAGCCGGGCTGGCTTATCTTGCAGGCCAGGAAGCGCGCCCGGACGAGATCCGCGCGATCCTCGAGGCGGTCGTGCGCGACGACAAGCGCGCCGCCGAGACGATCCGGGCGATCCGCGCCCTGCTGCGGCAGGAGGAGGCGGGACGAACGCGCACCGACGTCGCGGCGGCGCTCCGCGAAGTGCTGCAGCTCCTCGCCGGCGAGCTCCACCGCCAGGAAATCCAGGTCGAGACGGCGTTCGGCGCGGAGTGCTGGGCGATGGCCGACAAGGTGCAGATCGGGCAGGTCGCGCTCAACCTGATCCTGAACGCTGCGGCGGCGATGCAGCCGCGTCCTCCCAACGAGCGTTGCCTGCGCGTGTCCGTGCACCGAAGCGACGACAGGCAGGTCCACGTGGCGGTGTGCGACTCGGGAATCGGCATCGCGCCGGAGCACGTCGACGCGGTCTTCGAGCCGTTCTGGTCGACGCGGCGCGAGGGTCTCGGCCTCGGCCTGGCAATCTGCAGCTCGATCGTACACGCGCACGGCGGTGCGATCCGGGTCGAGCCGAACGCGGAGCGCGGCGTCACGTTCCGTTTCGAGCTGCCGGGCGCCGCCGAGGCGCAGGGGGCTAGCGGTCCGGCCGAGACGCGGGCGCCGGAGGCGGCGGCCACGCTGCGCGCCGGCCGTCCCGTCGTGTGCGTGGTGGACGACGACGCGACCGTCCGGGAAAGTCTCGTCCGGCTGCTCGCGGCCGCCGAGTTCACCGTCGCGTCGTACGCGTCGGCGCACGAGTTCCTCGCGCGGGTGTCGCTCGCCGACGTTGCCTGCCTCGTGCTCGACAACCGGATGGCGGGCATGTCGGGCCTCGAGCTTCACGCCCGCCTCGCGGCCGACGGCGATGCGCCGCCGGTGGTCTTCATGACGGGCGACGGCGACGTCGAGACCGGCGTGTCGGCGATGAAGCTCGGCGCGGTCGATTACCTGACGAAACCGGTCGACTCCGAGGTGCTCCTCGGCGCGGTTCGCAAGGCGGTCGAGCGTCACGCGCTCGACCGCAGACAGGGGCTCGAACGCGAGGCGTGCAAGGCGCGCATCGGCCGGCTCTCTCCCCGCGAGCGGGAGATCCTGGCGCACGTGGTCCGCGGCCGCCTGAACAAGCAGATCGCGGCGGATCTCGGCATCGCGGAGCAGACGGTCAAGCAGCACCGCGGCCGGGTGATGGAGAAGCTGGAGGTCCGATCGGTCGCGGAGCTCGTCCGGCTCTGCGAGGCCTCGGAGCTGTTCGCCAGCCCCGGGCCGAAAGTCGCACCAAAGTAGGATTCCCGGCGGGTCCGCCGTCGGTAGAGTGGAGGCCCCGCGCGTCGCCAGCGCGACCGACGAAGGAACGGAAACGTGAAAGCGGAGAAGAAGGGCAAGGAGTCGAAGCCGGGCAACCCGGGGCCGAAGGAGAAGCTGAAGCGCAAGGCCTACGACAAGGCGCTGGCGAAGCTGCACGTCGAGCTCGTCAAGCTCCAGGAGTGGGTGAAGTACAAGGGCCTGAAGGTCTGCATCGTGTTCGAGGGCCGCGACGGCGCGGGCAAGGGCGGGACGATCAAGGCGATCACCGAGCGCGTGAGCCCGCGCGTGTTCCGGGTGATCGCGCTCCCTGCGCCGACCGAGCGCGAGAAGAGCCAGATGTACTCGCAGCGCTACCTGCCGCACCTGCCGGCCGCGGGAGAGGTCGTGATCTTCGACCGCAGCTGGTACAACCGCGCCGGCGTCGAGCGGGTGATGGAATTCTGCACCGAGGAGCAGGCGCGGAAGTTCCTGAAGATGGTCCCCCACGTCGAGCGCGTGATGGTGGAGTCCGGGATCATCCTCCTCAAGTACTGGCTCGAGGTGAGCCCGGAGGAGCAGACGCGCCGGCTCGAGTCGCGCATCGACGACGGGCGCAAGATCTGGAAGCTCTCGCCGATGGACCTCAAGTCGTACAGTCGCTGGTACGACTACTCGCGGGCGCGCGACGAGATGTTCGCGGCGACCGACACCGACTTCGCGCCGTGGCACGTGGCGCTGTCGAACGACAAGCGGCGCGCGCGACTGAACATCATCAGCCACCTGCTGGGCAGCATCCCCTACAAGGATGCGCCGCGCGAGAAGGTGAAGCTGCCGAAGCGACAGAAGCCCGGCGACTATCGCGATCCCAAGTACCCGTTCAAGTTCATCGCGGAGCGGTTCTAGCGCCCGGCCGCTCACTTCTTGATTTTCGTGATCTTGTTGCCCTGGATGCCGAGCGCGTACATCGCACCCTTCTGGTCGAAGATGAAGGCGTAGATGTTGTCCTTCACCGTCGTCGTGGTCGCCGATTTCGCGAGCCCCTGGTCGGCGACGACGACCGACGGCCCGACGCCGACCTCGAAGCCCTCGCTCTTGTCGAGGTACTTGAGCGTCTCCTCGCTCAGGAAGAACATGGCGTAGCCGTACTTCTGGCCGCCGGCCTGCAACCCGACGGATGCGCCCGCGGTGTTGTAGTAGGCGACCGCCTTGCCGCCGCGGTAGAGGACGCCCTCGCCATACTGGCCGCCGATGCCTAATCCGGCCTTGATGACGCTCGGAAACACCAGGATGGCGACCGCGTCCTTGCTGATCGCCTTCGCCCCCGGGTTCTTCGCATAGAGCGCGTTGAGCGCCTTCTGCGCGTCGCGGTTCAGTTCGGCGGCGCTGGCGGCGGCCGCGGGCTGCGGAAGAGCGAGCGTCACTGCAGCGGCAAGCGCGGCGACGGTCGCGAGTGAGCGGAACAGAGTCTTCACGGTAGCTCCCTTCTTGACGCTAGGGCTGATGCGCACGCCGGCCGGCTCGAGCCGGGCCGGCCACGGGTAAGGTACGTCCGATAAGAATTCTGGTCCGCTGAACACCCGCGGGCTTGATCTCCCTCAACTCGTGAGCCGGCATAGGGGACGCCGAAGAGGAGAACTCCGGCGAAGGATCCCGCGGACGTCGCAGCAGCCTCACCCCGACCACGCCGTACGCGCTAGCGGGAGCCCGGCTGGCTGCCCTCCGCCGTGTACTTGTAGAGCTGCCTGTTCTCCTCGGCCTCGATGCTGGTCCCTTTCGTCCGAAACAGAATGCGCCGGCGGAAGTTCTCGCTGTCGGACCTGGCGCTCTGGGCGGCGAGCGCGGCGGCCACCGGGTAGGCCATCGGGCGCTTGCGCCGTTCGATCTCGAGCCGCTTCGTCCCGTCGTTCACGCGCACGCTGTACGTGGCGATGTTGTAGAGGAGGTACCCCGCGAAGAGGTTGTCATAGTCCTCGTATTGCCCCTGCTCTCTCCGGAAGTCGCGCGACAGGACGGAGGGGAACCGGTTGGGAAGGTCCTTGAACGCCACGTTGCCGCTCTCGCGCGGGTCCACGTAGGTCGAACCGCCGTACTTCTTGTACAGCACGGCGTCCAGCCCGTAGCCGCGCGCGTCCCACTCCTTGAGGAGCTTCATCGCCATCTCGGTGGGAATGTTGGCGTTGGCCGCCGCGACCACCCTTCGTCCGGAGAGAATCCTCGCGCTCGCGACCTCCAGGCCCTTGTACCCGGCGCCGAGCTTGAAGGCCGTGCCGATGGTCTTGGCGCAGTTCAGGCGCAGGTAGTTGTACTTGATCTCCTCGTCGTGGTACTCGGTCTTCCTGGCCCGATTGCGATAGTCGTCGTTGATGCGGCCGAAGAAGGCGGCGAGCGCGGCCTTCTCCGCGGCCGGCACGCCGTACACGCGCACGCCGATCACCGATCGCTTGTAGATCTCCCCGAAGTCGAGGCCGAACGAGGCCTTGGGGCCGAGCGAGGACGTCGTCCCGAAGAGGTACTCCTTCTTCGGGATGCGGACCATGAGATCGTCGGTGTAGAAGTCCTGCTCGTGCGCGCGACTGCGGTCGGCGTAGAAGTTGGCCGAGTACACCAGGTCGTCGCCGGGCGACTGGTCGCGAATGGCGAGGGCGAGGTGGCCCGCCGATCCGCCCCTGGACGTGCCGTAGCTGATCAGCAGCTCCAGGTCGTAGGGGTCCTGTCGCAGGATCCCGGCGATCTCCTCGACGTTGGCAGGTGGCGGGCCTCCCGGGGTACCGAATTCGGCCGCGGAAGCGGCCCCGGCCGCAAGGAGCCCCGCCGTCACGATGGCGACTGCATCCTTCATCTCAGGCGCTCCTCGGCGACAGCTCAGCGGCCCATCCGCCGGTCGTAGGCCTGCGAGAAGCGGTTGCTGAGCCCCGGGTCTCGCTGCGTCGGGCCCTTCGCATCGAACTGCACGCGCACGCTGCCGTCGCCCTGGCGCGCGACGACCACGGTCACGTCGATGCCGTCCTTGGTGCCGCGGATGAGCCCGGTCGACGGGTCCGCCGAAGAGACCTGCACGCCCGCATCCTGAGCGCCGCCGAGCGCTGCGTTCCACGCGGCATCGAAGTTGGAAGGACCGGGAACCGTGACCGGCTGATAGACGACGCAGCCGGCGAGCACCACGCTCGCCAGGGCGAACGCCAGAACGGCGCGAAGGGGCGGCGACATGAAATCTCCTTTCGGTTCGATTGCTAGAAGATGAGATAGCGCAGCGAGAGCTGCACCCGTACGTTCGTCGCGGACTCGCCCTCGACCTGCGTGGCCCGCCCCCACAGCACCTCGCCGCCGACGATGAGCGTCGGCGTGAGCCGGTGGATCAGGTTCGCCGAGGCGTACACCACCCGCTGCAGCTCGTCGGGGAGGCGTACCTGGCCGCTCTCGCTGATCCACAGCGTGCTCGCCCCCGCGACGGTCATCCACTCTGGCGCCCACTTGTGCTGGTAGTAGAGCGTGACCCCGGAGCTGCGCAGCAAATCGAACCGCTCGTTGGTGCCGAGCGCAACGCCGGTCGCGCTCAGCGGATCGTTGAAGTAGCGCCCGACGCCCTGGCCGGTCACCGCCTGGAAGAGAAGCGTGTCCGCCTCCAGCACGTTGAGAGAGCCCGACAGCGAAACGCCCGTCCCGTTCACATGACGGTCGCGCGTCCCGAACGGACTCTCGGTCATGACGTCGATGCTGCGCGAGAGACCCGCGACCTGCAGGTGCCCGATGTCGCCTTCCCAGCGCAGGCGCGCCGCGAGATCCGGCCGCCGCGCGCTCGAGTGGACGGCGAGCAGCGCACCGCCCCCGGAGAGGTCCGCCTGCGACTCCTCCACCGACGCCTGAATCGCCCAGCCCGATCCGAGCGGAATCGACGCTCGCGCGAGCCACTGGCGCACGAACGTGACCCCGCTCGGGCCGTTGTAGTCGAGCGTCGTCGGCAGCGCGCCGTCGTCCATGAAGGTCGAGTAGGTCTTGCCGACGATCACCCAGTCGTCCAGCCGCACGAAGAGCTGGTTGAGGGTCGGCGCGGTCTTGCCGTCGAGCGGAAAGAGGTTCGCTTCGAGCCGGCTCCACAGGTGGCCGGCCCGGGTGGGCGTGCGCGACAGCCAGTTGATCTGCGACTGCCGCACGCTCAGGCGATAGTCGGCGTCCGCGGGGCCGAACGGCGTGGCCGAGACGAAGAACGTGTCCTGCTCGTCGCCGTCCTGCTTCTTGCGCGTCGCGATGCCGTCGAGCTGGAGATAGCCGCCGATCAGGTACTGCGTATCGGTGCCCGGGATGGTGCGGACGGCCGCCTTCAAGCGCGTCTCGAGCTGCGCCTCGAGCTGGGAGCCCTTCGACGCCGCGAAATCTCCGTCGTTCTCCGCGGCGCCTGCCGCGAGCGCGAGCGCGGCGCCGGCCAGCGCGAGCGCCCGCCTCATCCGCCGAGCGCAATGATCGCGGCGATGAGCACTGCCCCGGTCGCCGCCATCGCCACCCCGCTCCGCCATGGACTGCCGCCGGCGTAGCGTCCGAGCACCCAGCCGGCCGCGAACAGCATCCCGAGCGAGAACGCATTGGACACGCGCAGGGCTATTCCGGTCTCCCGGAACACCATGAACGGGATCACGACCGGGAACGTGGCGAGCACGACGAGAAGGAAGACCCCGAGCGCGCCCTTGAAGTCACGCGGGCCGAGCAGCGCGCCCTCCGGCGCGGACGGCAGCTCGGCGAGGCGTCGCCGCACGTCCTCGAGCGCCTCGACGCTCGCGGTGTCGGCAATGCGCGGCGGAAGTGCTTCCGCGACGAGCCGCTGCCCGGTCGGCGCATCCGCCGCGCGCAACTGCGCGAGCAGCGTGCGCCGGCGCGTGCGCTCGGTCACCGTGCGCACGAGGTACATCACCGCGTCGGCGAGCCCCCAGGCGAGGTTGCAGCCGAGCGCGGCGATCATCATCGTCCGGATGTCCTCGCGGCCCGCCGTCGCCACGCTGAGCGACCCGGTGAAGGTCAGCGCCATGAGCAGTCCGAAGATCATCTCGGAGACGCGCTCGATCGGGTCGAGGACGGGCGCGGGCGTGTGGTTCACGGCGTTACGCATCGGATCTCAGGACATCAGCAGCGTGCTCGCAGACTGGGCTCACTGCACCCGCGGCGGCAGCAGGTACAGCGTCATGGCGAAGATCAGGTAGACCATCAGCACCAGCACGCCGACGAACCAGGCCGACCGCCCGCTCACCGTGACGAATGCCGCGGTGAGGGTCGCGATGAGCATCATCACCACCGCGCCGGGCCAGAACTGCAGGTCCATCGGCGCCGGGCCGATCACGTAGCTCAGCAGGACCAGCACCGGGGCCACGAACAGGGCGATCTGGGAAGAGCTGCCCAGCGCGATCCCCACGCTCAGGTCGAGCCGGTTCTTGCGCGCGCCGGAGAACGCCGCGGCCATCTCCGCCGCGCCGCCCACCAGCGCCACGACGATGAAACCGACGAACGCGGGGGTCATCCCGAATGCCTCGGCCGCCTCCTGCACCGACTCGACGAAGATCTCGCTCACGAGCGCAACGAGCACCGTGACGCCGGCCAAGGTCGCCAGGGCCAGCCCCATCGGCCAAGGCGTTTCGCCCGCTTCGGCGTGCTCCGCGCTGGCGAACTCCGCCCGGTGCGTCTTGAGCGAGAAGAGCATGCCCAGTCCGTAAGCGACGATCAGCAGGACCGCCAGCGCCAGGCTCAGGGTCTGGGTGAACGACGACGACGAGTCCGCCTGGCTCACCGCCGACGGGATCAGCAGCGCAACCGTCGCGAGGAACAGGAGCCCCGCCTGCATGCGGGCGCTGGCGCGGTTGTACTCCTGCACGTGGTACTTGAGTCCGCCGAGCAGGAACGACGCGCCGAGCATGAACAGCGTGTTGGTGACGATCGCGCCGGCGATGGACGCCTTCACCAGCATGTACTCTCCGGCGCGCAGGGCGGTGAGCGCGATGACCAGTTCGGTCAGGTTTCCCAGCGTGGCGTTGAGGAGCCCCCCCGCGGCGTCGCCCGTCTTCGCCGCGACCGATTCGGTGGCGTGGCTCAGCAGCGCCGCCAGCGGCACGATGGCGAGCACGGACAGCACAAAGAGCAGCGTGTGCGCTTCGGGCTTGACCTTCGCCGCGGCGATCACCACCGGCACGAAGGCCAGCAGCCAGAGCATCGGGTTGTGGCGGATTTCCTTCAGCAGCAGGTTCATCGCGGCGCGGTCGCGGCCTGCGGCTCGGGCGGCCGCTCGGCGAAGCTCCCGCCAAGCGCGAGGTACAGGTTCACTCGCTGTACCAGTCGCTCGCTCTGAACGCGCAACAGCGCTGTGCGCGCAGCGTTGAGCGCAAGGGCCTGCTGCTGGACCGCGCGCAGGTCGCCCGACCCGACGCGGTAGCGGATGTTCGCGAGCTCGAGCGCGCGTGCGTTCTCCGCGACCGCCTGCTTGAGCAGGGACTCCCGCGCCTCGAGCGTGAAGCCGGCCGACAGCGCGTTCTCCACCTCGCCGAACGCGCGCGCCCCGACCCGCCCGTACTCCGCGACCGCTTGCTTCTGCTCCGCGGTCCGGATCTCCACCTGCGCCTGCAGCTGCCCGCCGAGAAAGAGCGGCTGCAGCAGGTTTGCGCCCGCGCTCCAGACCGGATTGTTGCGATCCTGGAGCACGAAGAGGTCGCTCGACACCGACGAACCCGAGGCGATGAGCGAGATCCGCGGCAGCCGGGCCGCCTTCGCCCCCTCGGTGCGATAGAAGGCGGCCGCGACGCGTCGCTCGGCCGCCACCACGTCCGGACGGCGCTCGAGGAGCTCCGAAGGCATACCCACCGGCACCGGCCCGGGCAGTGCGGCGAGCTGCGCCGGCACGCTCAACACCGCAGCGGGGTAACGTCCCGCGAGCGCCTCGAGCGCGCGCAGCGCCTGCTGGTACGCGAGGTCGAGGTTGCGCACGCCGTCCTGGTAGGTCGCGAGGCTCGCCCGCGCGAGCGTGACGTCGTACTCGTCGCCATTGCCGACGCGCAGGCGCTCCTGCGCGAACTCGACCTGCCGCCCCGAGGCGGCGACCATCTCCTCCGCGATCGCCTTCTGCAGCCGCGCCTCGGTGGCAAGAAACCAGCTCTTCGCAACGAGCGCGGCCAGCGACTGGCGCGCGAACTCGGCATCGAGCGCGGCGGAATCGTACTGGCCCTGCGCCCCTGCCTGCCCCGCGCGGATGCGTCCCCAGAGGTCGAGCTCCCAGTTGAGGAACACGCCGACGCCCTGCAGGCCACTGGGGTCGCCGCCCATCTGCCCGCCGCCGCGCGCGAGCAGGTTTACCTGCGGGTAGAGCGTCGCGCCGGCGACCTTGACGAAGCCCGCGGCCTGTTCGACGCGAGCAGCCGCAACCCGCAGGTCCGGGTTGAACGCGAGGGCCTCGCGCACGAGCTCGTCGAGCTGCGGGTCGGCGAACGTCGCGAGCCAGCGGTCGCCGACCGGTCCGGGCGCGCCGCCCGCGGCGGTCCACGCCTGCGGCACCTGGCGGTTCGCCGCAGCCTCCTGCGCGATCTCGTCGCGCGATGGCGGCGACTTGAGCGCGCAGCCGGCGAGCGCCACCACAATTGCCAGCGCGACGATCCTCCACAGCGAGCGCATCTGCCTCAATGCAGCTTCAGGATCAGGTAGTTGATGTACGAGCCAACGCGCAGGATCACCTTGCGGATGATGTGGATCGCGTGGACGCTGTCGGTGTAGATCGCGGCGTCGCCCGCCGCGCCGGCGGCGAGGAAGATCGCCTTGTCGCGCTCGGCGATGTCGAACTTGACCGCGAACCGGCCAGGCGGCTGCGCCATGAAGCCGGACATCGGGATCGTCCCGGTCGCTGGCAGCTGCCCCTGGCCCTGCGCCCAGACAACCGAGTCCACTTTCGCCTTGATGATGCGCCCCGGCAGCGTCTTGAGTGCGAACTCGGCCTCGTTACCCGGCGCGACCTGGTGCAGCTCGTTCTGGTTGTACATCGCGATGACCTGTCCGTCCGCTTCGACCAGCGTCATCACCGCGTTGAATGGGATCGCGGCGACGAACCCGCCCGAACGCAGCTGCAGGTTGATGACGTAGCAGTCGCACGGCGACCGGGTCGTGGTCTGGTCGAGGAGCCACTTCGCGTTCTCGAGCTGTGCGCGGATCTGGGCCACCTGCGCGTACTCGCCCTTGGAGGTGGCGCCGAGCTTTTGCAGCACCTGGCGCTCGCTCGCGATCGCCTGCCCTTCGGCGGCGCGTGCCTGGGTCTCGGCGCTGCGCGCGGCCGCGAGCTGGCCCTCGAGCTCCTGCACGTCGGTGGTCGCGCGCTCCAGGTCGAACCGGTTCCCCGCGCCGGACTTGGCGAGCTCGGTGTACTGCTCCACCCGCTTGCGCGCGAGCTCCAGCCGTGCGCTCACTTCGCGCGTCCGGCTCGTCGCCTGTTCGATTGCCCCGCGGGTCTCGGCGATCTTCGCCCGGGCGCCCTTGACCGACTCCTCGAGCTCGCGCTGCGAGCCCTGCGCGTTGGCGAGCTGGGCCTCGAGCACGTTGACGTCGAGCTGATATGGGGTCGGGTCGACCTTGAAGAGCACGTCGCCCTTCTTCACCAGGACGTTGCCCTCGACGACGGGCACCTCGATCACCCGCCCCCTCACCTGGGAGACGATCGGAATCGTGTACTTGTAGACGCGCACGTCCGACGAGGACGGAGCGACGACGTTCAGGAGCAGGATCAGCACGGTCAGGCCGACGATCGGGATGATCGCCACCGTGACCTGGGAGACGATGTTCCACGGCAGCCACTTGAACTTGAAGAAGATCAGCCAGACGAAGAACGAATAGATGCCGAGCAGCAGGACTTCCATTACGCCTTGCCCTCCTTGGCGTCGGCCGGCGCCCGCTCCGCGGCTTCGGCCAGGCGTACGCGTGCGAGCTCGTCCTTCAGCGCCCGGAGCTTCGGGGGCAGCGCGCCCCGCTTCTCCATCGCCTCGAGGTCTTCCCGCAGGTGGAAGATCTCCTCGCGCAGGAGCTGCCCCGCGCGGTGCTTCTCCGCCATCTCCTCGTAGTAGTCCTCGTGCCGGTCGGTGCCGTAAGCAACGCGGTAGGCCACCGGCTTCGTGTACGCCCAGAGCCACGCGAGCGGCCAGAGCAGGCCGCCGAAGACCAGCGAGAGCAGGCACAGCGTCTGAATCGCGTCGCGCTGCGGGTGGTGGCGCTTCTCGGCGATCTTCTCGGGCAGGACGTGGACCAACCAGAACACGACGATTGCGACGACCGGGACGATGATCAGCACGACGACCGCCAGAATGTCGGCCGCGGTGTCGAGCGCTTCGCCGGACAGGAATGCCGCGCGTGCCGGAAACGCTGCAAGCACCGCCAAGGCGCCGGCGAGCGCGCGCATCCGGCGTGCAGAAGTGGGTGTGTTCACTGCGCTTTCCTCGATTCGGCCCGGAGTCCTGGCATTCTGTCAGTCATCGTGCGGGGAAGCCCGCGCGGCTGGAATCCCACCAAAGTAGGATTCTACGGGCCCGCCGTCCGCGCTAGCGTGCCCCGCACCCTGGGCCGTCGCAGCCCGCGTCGGGTCGATACGGGGGAATCCATGGATTCGCGTGCGATGCGTCGGGCGTTTCTCGCCCACTTCTGGGGCGGGCTGCGCGTTGTTTGGCCGATTCTCTCGGCCCTACTCCTCGTGATGCTGGGGCTCGGCGCCGTGGTCGGCCTGATCGAGGACTGGCCCCTGCGGGACTCGTTCTACTTCACCTTCGTCTCCGGGCTCACGATCGGCTACGGCGACCTCGTGCCTAAGACGCTGCTCGCGCGCACGCTGGCGATTGCGATCGGGGTCACCGGCGTCCTGATGACGAGCCTCATCGCGGCGATCGGCGTCCAGGCGCTGCTGGCCACTTCCCGGGACGAGCGCAAGCCGTAGCGATCGCGCGGTTATACTCGCGCCCCGCTTCTCCGGGAATTCCGCCGATGCGACCCTCCCCCCGCCTTCTTGCACTCGCGCTCGCAGCCGCGCTCGCCGCGCCGGCGGGAGCCCAACAGTTCGGCGGCACGCTCGCCAAGATCCGCGACGCGCGCGTCATCGCACTCGGTTACCGCACCGACGCGCCGCCGTTTTCGTTCGCCGACCGCAACGGCCAGCCGGCCGGCTACACCGTCGATCTCTGCAACCGCGTCGCGGCGTCGATCAGGACGGCCCTGAACCTGCCCGATCTGCGCGTGCAGTGGGTCCCGGTCAACCCGGACAACCGGATCGACCTCGTGCGGCAGGGGCGCGTCGATCTCGAATGCGGCACGACGACCGCGACGCTCGCGCGCCAGGAGCAGGTCGACTTCTCGAACCCGACCTTCGTGGACGGCGGGGGCCTGCTCGTGCGCGTCGACTCGAAGGTGTGGCAGCTCAAGGACCTCGCCGGCAAGAAGGTCGCGGTCGGCCGCAACACCACCGCGGCGCGGCGCCTGCCGGAAGCACTGAAGGCGCGCGGGGTGAGCGCGCAGATCGTGCACGTCGCGACCGCGGAGGAGGCGGTCGCGATGCTCGAGGCGGGCGGCGTCGACGCCTACGCGAACGACCGCATCATCCTGCTCGGCGCGGCGACGCGCGCCCGCGACCCGGGGCGCCTCGTGCTCTCCGACGAGGACTTCTCGGTCGAGCCGTACGGGCTGGTGATGCGGCGGGACGACTCCGCGTTCCGGCTCGCGGTGAATCGCGGCCTCGCCGAGACGTATCGCAGCGATGCGATCCAGCAGATCTACGACCGCTGGCTCGCGGCGCTCGGCCGGCCGAGCGTGCTGCTGCAGTCGATCTACTACGTCAACGCGCTGCCCGAATGAGGGCGCGCCACGGGATGGCGCTCGCGGCGCTCGCGCTCGCCGCTTGCCAGCCGGGCGTCAGCCACTACGACGCCCGCGAGGGCGCGTACCAGCGCCGCGTCGGCACGGTGGAGCGGATCGACGAGGCGGCCCGGCGTGGCGAGGCCGAGCCGAGCACCGGCGGTGCGCTCGTCGGCGGCGCGGTCGGCGGCGTGATCGGCCATCAGATCAATCCGGAGCCGTTCGCCACCGTGGTCGGTGCGCTCGGCGGCGCGGTGGTGGGAGGCCGCGTCGGATCGCACCCGTCGTCGTACATGGCCTACACCGTGACGGTGCGCTACGACGACGGGACCCGCGCCCAGATCGAGACGCGGGTCGTGCCGAACTACCGCGTCGGCAGCCGCGTCGAGGTGCTCGGCGCCTCGATCGAGCCGATCGTCGTGCGGTAGACGACGCGCGCTAGTTCTTCTTCGGCGCGGCGGGCTTCGCGGCGGGTTTCGGCGCCGGCTCGACGCTCAGCGCGAGCGCTTCGGTATAGGTCACCTCGACCTGGTCGCCCTTCTTGACGACCTTGAATTGATCGGGGTTCTGCACGTTGAGCGTCACGACGTTCCCGCGCGGACCCTTGAGCGTGATCGTGCTCTTCTTCGGATCGACGCCGATGACGTCGGCGATCGCGGTGACCTCGCGGCCCACGGCGCCCGCGGGCCGCTCGCCGGGCTTCGCCCGCACGGCGCCCTCGGTCAGGGTCGGCTCGCCGGCCTTGACCTTCGTCTTCCTGAGCTCGAGCGTGAGCGCCTGGGCGTAGCGCGCGACGACGAAGTCGCCGAGCTTGATCTGGTCGAAGTTCTTCACCTCGTCGCCCGCGACGACGTCGACGACGTTCCCCTTGGGCCCCTTGAGCGTCACCGTTCGGGTGGCCTTGTCAAGGCCGACCACCTGGGCGGAGAGCTCCGCGGCCTGCACGATCGCGGCTCTGCCCGGTTCGCTGGCGACGATCGTGCCGCCCTTCGCGTCCGGCGTCTGCGCAAACGCGGTTGTGGCGAGGGCCGCGGCGCAGAGCGCGAGCGCGATTCGGGATCTGAGCATCATCTGGAAATCCTTTCTCAAGAGGGAGGGAGCGCGCGCCCGGGCCGGGCGCGCGCGATGCCGCGAATCGCGCGGCGGCTACTTCTGCTGCGACTGCTGCTTGCCGGACTGGACGCCCTGCTCGTAGGCCCGCTGCTCGCGCTGGCGCTGTTGGTCGACCACGAGGCCGCCCACCAGGCCCACGCCGGCGCCGATGAGCGCGCCGGCGCCGGCGTCGCCCGCGATCGCGCCGATGAGCGCGCCGCCGGCGGCGCCCATCGCCGTGCCGGTCATCGCGCGCTGCTGCTGGTCGGTCATGCCCGCACAGCTCGACAGGAGTACGGCGCCGCCCAGGACGCCGATGGTCAGGATCCGTTTCATGTCAGCTTCCTTCGTGGGTTTGACGTGCGTCACTTCTTGCACGGGTAGGCCGCGGCCGCCCAGCGGATGATCCCCTCGATGGGCGCCTCCGCCGCGAACTGCGGGTTCTTGCGGTGGTAGTCCACCACCATGGCGATCACCTGATCGCGCGTAACCTTCAAGCCGTCCGGCGGGCAGTACAGGATGCCGCGCAGCGGGCGCCCCAGAATCTCGGCGGAGTGGTCGATCCCGACGTAGTAGCCGTGGCAGAAATGGATCGCTGCGGCGGCGTTGGGGTCGCTCGCGCTCACCCCGCACAGCGCGACGAAGTCGCGGGTCGTGCGCAGCGTGAAGTTCTCTTTCGTCACCTGGGCGCTGGCGGACCCGGCCGCGAGCGCGAGCGCGGCCGCGCCCATCAGTAGCGTCGATCGTTTCATAGGTGGTCCTCGGAGAGCAGCTGGATGTCACAGCAAAGGGCGGCGATTGTACCGCGCGCGTCACTCCGGCGGCGGGATCGCGCCCTTGCGCTCGACGATGAGCCCGTAGGCCTGGGGCTCGCGGTGCCGCGCGAAGTCGAACACCGTGCTCTTGTACGAGCGGGTGAGGTCGAGGTCGCAGCGCGCGAGCGCGAGCTCGTCGCCGAGCGTCGTGCACGCAGCGACGATCTCTCCCGACGGTGCGACGACGATCGAGTTGCCGATCTGGTCGACCCCTTCCTCGCACCCGCACTTCGCCACGCCGACGACCCAGGTGCCGTTCTGGTACGCGCCCGCCTGCATGACCAGCTCGTTGTGGAAGTGCCCGAGCGCGTCGTGCTCCGGCGCGGGCGGGTTGTGCACCGGCGTGTTGTACCCGAGCAGCACCATCTCGACGCCCTGCAGGCCCATGACGCGGTAAGTCTCGGGCCAGCGCCGGTCGTTGCAGATGCACATCCCGAGTATGCCGCCGAACGCGCGAAACACCGGGAAACCGAGGTTGCCGGTCTCGAAGTAGCGCTTCTCGAGGTGCTGGAAGCGCCGCCACGGCTCGTGCTCCGCGTGGCCGGGGAGGTGCACCTTGCGGTACTTGCCGACGATGCGGCCGTCCCTGTCGACGAGGATGGAGGTGTTGAAGCGGCGCGTCCGACCGCCTTCCTCCGCCAGCTCGGCGTAGCCGAGGTAGAAGCCGATCCCCAGCTCGCGGGCGGCGTCGAAGAGCGGCTGCGTCTCCGTCGAGGGCATCGCGCGCTCGTAGAACGCGTCGATCTCCTCCTGCCGCTCGAAGTACCAGCGCGGGAAGAAGGTGGTGAGCGCGAGCTCGGGGTAGACGACCAGGTCGCAGCCGTGCGCGCTTGCCTGGCGCATGAGCGCGAGCAGGCGGGCCACGACGTGCGCGCGCGTCTCCGCGCGCGCGATCGGCCCGAGCTGCGCCGCGCCGACGGTGACGATGCGGGCCATGCCGGTGCTCCTAGGCCGCCAGCTCGAGCAGCGCGTGCAGCAGCACGTTCGCGCCGGCGGCGAGATCGGCCGGCGCGGTGTGCTCGGCCGGGTTGTGACTGATGCCCTTCACGCTCGGCACGAAGATCATGCCGGCGGGGCAGATGCGGGCGAGCATCTGCGCGTCGTGCCCCGCGCCCGAGGTCATGCGCCGGCACGAGTACCCGAGGCGTGCGGCGGTGCGCTCGACGAGCTGCACGACGCCGGCGTCGAAGGTCACCGGCGCGAAACGCGCGAGCGACCGGGTGGCGATCCGCACGCCCTCGGTGTGCGCGAGCTCGCCGAGGAAGAGCGCGAACCGGCGTTCGGCCTCGCGCAGCAGCGTCTCGTCGGTGTTGCGCAGGTCCGCGGTGACCGTCGCCCGCGCCGCGATCACGTTGATCAGGTTCGGATGGAGGTCCACCTTTCCCATCGTGCACACCTGGCTGCCGCCCAGCTCGCGCGCGAGGCCGCGCAGGAAGGCGCCGATCGCCGCGGCGGCGTAGCCGGCGTCGTGCCGCAGGCGCATCGGCGTCGTGCCGGCGTGGTTGGACTGCCCGGTGATCGCGATCTGCTGCCACGAGATGCCCTGGAGGTCCGCGACCGCGCCGATCGTGACGCCCTCGGCGTCGAGCACCGGGCCCTGCTCGATGTGCAGCTCGACGTAGGCGTGCGGCCGGTGGATCCCGAGCGGCGCCGTGCCGGCGTAGCCGATGCGCGCGAGCTCGTCGCCGAGGCGCTTGCCGTCGATCCCGACGGCGTCGAGCCCCTCCGCGAGCGGCAGGCCGCCGACGTACACGAGCGAGCCGAGCATGTCGGGCGCGAAGCGCGCGCCCTCCTCGTCGGTGAAGAACGCAACCACCAGCGGCCGGCGCGTCGTCACCCCGGCCGCGTTCAGCGTCGCGACCGCCTCGAGCCCGCCGAGCACGCCGAGGTTGCCGTCGTAGCGGCCGCCGGTGCGCACCGTGTCGATGTGCGAGCCGGTCATGACCGGGGCCACGTCCTCGGTCCCGCGCCGCAGTCCGAACACGTTGCCGATCGGATCGACCGCGACCTCGAGCCCCAGCGCGCGCATCCAGCTCGCGACGAGGTCGCGCCCCGCGCGGTCCTCGTCGGTGAGCGCGAGCCGGCAGCATCCTCCGCCCGCGATCGGACCGATCGCGGCGAGCTGGTCGAGCCGGCGCAGCAGGCGGTCGGCGTCGATGCGCAGCGCTTCGGCCTTCATCCCGCCACCTCCTCCGCGCTCCTCCCGACGATGCGCCGGTAGATCTCCGGATCGGTGTCGCCCTCGCTGCCGAGGAGCAGGACGCGCGACGATCCGTTCAGCCCGAGCCGCGCGCGCAGCTCGGCGCGCTCGGCCAGCGCAAGCAGCGCGGCGAGCCCCGCCCCGCCCGTCTCGCCCGCGACGATCGCCGGGTCGCCGTCGCGCGGCGCTGCGAGCGCGCGCACTGCGGCGATCGCCCAGTCGTCGCCGATCGCGAGCGCGGCGTCGGCGCCTTCGCGCAGCACCTCCCACGCGAGCTCGGACACTTCGCCGCACGCGAGGCCGGCCATCACCGTCTCGAGATCGCCGTGCGCGACGACGGGCCGGCCGGCCTCGAGGCTGCGCACCAGGCAGTCGGCGCGCGCCGGCTCGACCGCGACGAAGCGCGGGCGCTTGGGCCCCCACGCGAGCCAGAAGCGCGCGCAGATCGCGGCCGCGAGCGCGCCGACGCCGACCTGGACGAAGACGTGTGTGGGTACCTCGCCCGCGGGAAGCTGCCGGACGATCTCGGAGGCCATCACGCCGTAGCCGTGCATGACGTCGGCCGGCACGTCGCGATAGCCCTCGTAGGAGGTGTCGGACACGACGAACCAGCCGTTGCGCGCGGCCTCGGCCGCGGCGTGGCGCACCGCGTCGTCGTAGTTGCCCCTCACCCGCACGACGTCCGCGCCGTAGCGGCGGATCGCCTCCGCGCGCCCCTCGCTCACGGTCTCGTGGATGAAGATCACGCAGTTGCAGCCGAAGAGCCGCGCGCCCCACGCGACCGAGCGACCGTGATTGCCGTCGGTGGCGCAGGTGACGGTGACCGCGCGTGCCGGGCGCCCTTCGCGCTCGAGCACGCGCCGCACCGCGTACGCGCCGCCGAGCGCCTTGAAGCTCTTCAGCCCGAAACGGCCGCGTTCGTCCTTGTAAGCGAGCGACGCGACCCCGAGCGCGCGCGCCAACCCCGGGAGCGACACGAGCGGCGTCGCACGATAGTCCGGCCAGCCCGTGATCTCGCGCTCGGCCGCGGCGAACCCTGCGGCGCTCAGCACCGCCGGGCGCGCGGCGCCGTACCCCGCGTCGCGCGCCGCGGGACGCGGGTTGACGACGAGTCGGATCTCGGAGCTCATGCCGGTTTCGCGTCGCGCCGCATTCAACGCAAATGGCAGGCCACGAGGTGGCCGGGCCGGACTTCCTTCATCGCGGGCTCCTCGCGCCGGCAGCGGTCCTCCGCGTACGGGCAGCGGGTGTGGAACCGGCAGCCGGGCGGCGGCGTGATCGGGCTCGGCACGTCGCCCGGCAGGATGATGCGCTTCTTCTTCGCCCGCGGGTCGGGCACCGGCACCGCCGAGAGCAGCGCCTCGGTGTAGGGGTGCTGCGGGTCGCGGAAGAGCGTCTTCTTGTCGGTCAGCTCCACGATCTTGCCGAGGTACATCACGGCGACGCGGTGGCTGATGTGCTCGACCACCGCGAGGTCGTGAGCGACGAAGAGGTACGAGATGCCGAACTCCGCCTGCAGGTCCTCGAGCAGGTTGATCACCTGCGCCTGCACCGACACGTCGAGCGCCGAGACCGGCTCGTCGCACACGATCAGCTTCGGCCGCACCGCGAGCGCCCGCGCGATGCCGAGGCGCTGGCGCTGGCCGCCGGAGAACTCGTGCGGATACTTGATCATCTGGTCCGGGCGCAGCCCCACCTTCTCGAAGAGCCACGCCACCTTCTCGCGCGCCGCGGCCGCCCCGAGCCGCTCGTAGTTGCGCAGCGGCTCGGCCACGATGTCGGCGGCGCGCAGGCGCGGGTTGAGCGACGAGTAGGGATCCTGGAACACCGCCTGGAGCTCGCGGCGGAACGGGCGCATCGCGGCGCGGCTCAAGCGCTCGATGCGCTGGCCGCGCCACTCGATCGTCCCGGCGGTCGGTTCGACGAGCCGCAGGATCGTCTTGCCGGCGGTCGACTTCCCGCAGCCCGACTCGCCCACGAGACCGAGCGTCTCGCGCCCGGCGATCGAGAAGCTGACGCCGTCCACCGCGTGCACCTTCGCGACGGCGCGCCCGAGCAGGCCCTTGCGCACCGGGTAGTGCTTGCGCAGGTCGCGCACCTGAAGCAGCGCGGTCACCGCAGCATCCTCCACTCCCAGCACGCGACCGAGTGGCCCGGCGACTCCTCCTCGAGCGGCGGGTACTCTGCCGCGCAGCGCGCCGTCGCGTGCGGGCAGCGCGGCGCGAACAGGCACCCCGGCACCGCTTCCTTCAGCGACGGCACCATACCGGGGATCTCGGCGAGCCGCCTGCGGCCCTCCGCCGCCTCGGCGAGGCGCGGGATCGAGCCGAGCAGCCCTCTCGTGTACGGGTGCAGCGGGCGCGCGAAGAGCGCCTCGACCGGGGCCTCCTCGACCTTGCGCCCGGCGTACATCACGACGACGCGCTGCGCCATCTCGGCGACCACGCCGAGGTCGTGCGTGATGAGGATGATCGCCGCGCCGGTCTTCGCCTTCAGCTCCCGCATCAGGTCCAGGATCTGCGCCTGTATGGTCACGTCGAGCGCGGTGGTCGGCTCGTCGGCGATGAGCAGCTTCGGGTTGCACGAGAGCGCCATCGCGATCATCACGCGCTGGCGCATGCCGCCGGAGAGCTCGTGCGGGTACTGCGTCACGCGCCGCTCGGGCTCGGGGATCTTCACCAGGCGCAGCATCTCCACCGCGCGCGCCAGCGCGCCGCGCTTATCCATCCCCTGATGCAGCACGAGCGCCTCGGCGATCTGGCTGCCGATCGTGAGCACCGGGTTGAGCGACGTCATCGGCTCCTGGAAGATCATCGAGATCTCGTTGCCGCGGATGCCCCGCATCTCGGCCTCGGTCAGCTCGAGGAGGTTGCGGCCCGCGAACACGAGCCGGCCGCCGACGATCTTCCCCGGCGGGGACGCGATCAGCCGCAGGATCGAGAGCGAGGTGACGCTCTTTCCGCAGCCCGACTCGCCCACGACCGCGAGCGTCTCGCCCGGATGGACGCGGTAGGACACCCCGTCCACCGCGCGCACGATGCCGTCGCGCGTGTAGAACCAGGTGCGCAGGTCGTCGACCTCGAGCAGCGGCGCGAGCGGCGCGTTCATCGCTACATGCGCCGCGCGAGCCGCGGGTCGAGCGCGTCGCGCAGGCCGTCGCCGAGCAGGTTGACGGCGAGCACGGTGAGCGACAGGAACGCGCCCGGAATCAGGATGAGCCAGGGCTTGAGCTGGAAGAGGCTGCGCGCCTCGGCCATGATGTTGCCCCAGCTCGGGATGTTGAGCGGCGTGCCGGCGCCGATGAACGACAGGATCGCCTCCGTGATCATCGCCGAGGCAAAGATGTAGGTGCCCTGCACGAGGAGCGGCGCGACCGTGTTCGGCAGGATGTGGCGCACGAGCGTGCGCGCGATGCCGGTCCCCGCCGCGGTGGCCGCCTCGACGAACGGCTGCTCGCGCAGGGTGAGCACGAGGCTGCGCACGAGGCGCACCACGCGCGGAATCTCCGCGATGGTGATCGCGAAGATCACGTTCTCGAGGCTCGCCTTGGTGAGCGCCATGAGCGCGATCGCGAGCAGCACCGACGGGATCGACATCAGCCCGTCCATCACCCGCATCACCACCGCGTCCGCCCAGCGGACGAAGCCGGTGACCAGCCCGATCGCGAGCCCGACGAGCGTCGAGAAGATCGCCACCGCGAGCCCGACGGTGAGCGACACGCGCGCGCCGTAGAGCACCCGGCTGTACACGTCGCGTCCGAGCATGTCGGTCCCGAACCAGTAATCGCCCCAGGGATCGCGCAGCCGCTTCACCGGACTCATCGCCTGCGGGTCGACCGTGCCGAGCCACGGCGCCGCGATCGCGACCGCGATCATCGCGAGCAGCACGACCGCGCCGAAGATCGCGGTCGGGTGGCGGCGCAGCGCGTCCTTGAACCGCGCCCAGGTCGGCGAGACCGACCGCGCCGATGGAAGCGCTTCCGCTACTGCGGCCATTTCAGTACCGGATCCGCGGATCGAGCAGCGTGTAGCTGAGGTCCACGGCGAGGTTGATGAGCACGTAGGCGGCCGAGAACAGCAGCGTGACCGCCTGGATGATCGGGTAGTCGCGCCGCAGGATCGCGTCCACCGTCAGCCGCCCGATGCCGGGGATCGCGAACACGGTCTCGGTCACGACCACGCCGGAGATGAGCAGCGCGATGCCGATGCCGATGATCGTCACGATCGGCACGGCGGCGTTCTTGAGCGCGTGGCGCACCAGCACGCGGCTCTGCGAGAGGCCCTTTGCCTGCGCAGTGCGGATGTAGTCCTGCGCGAGCACCTCGAGCATCGAGGCGCGCGTGATGCGCGCGATGAGCGCCATGTACACGGTGCCGAGCGCGACGCTCGGCAGGATCATGTGGCGCAGGAACGGCCAGAGCCCCTCGGTGATGCTCACGTAGCCCTGCACCGGCAGCCACTCGAGCTGGATCGAGAAAAGCATGATCAGCAGATAGGCGAAGACGAACACCGGCAGCGAAAAGCCGAGCACCGCGAGCCCCATCACGACGCGGTCGACCCAGGTGCCCGCGCGCCAGGCGGCGACGACGCCCACCGGGACCGCGACGATCACCGCGACGACCAGCGTGCACAGCGTGAGCGCGACGGTCGGCTCGATGCGCTGCGCGATGAGCTGCGACACCGGCAGGTTGGTGAAGATCGACACCCCGAGGTCGCCGTGCGCGAGCGCCCAGAGCCAGGTGCCGAAGCGCACGAGGTAGGGCTGGTCGAGGCCGAGGTTCGCGCGGATGCGGGCGATGTCCTCTTCGGTCGCGATGTCGCCCGCGATGATGGCGGCCGGATCGCCCGGGCTGATGTAGAGCAGCGAAAAGACGAACAGCGCGACCACCCCCATCACGGGGATGGTCGCGAGGAGACGCTTGACGAGATAGGCGAGCACGCGCCGAAGCGCGCGGAATGCTGCGCTACTTCTTCTCCACGTTCCACATGAAGTTTACGGGCGAGACCAGGATGCCCGAGAGGTTCGTGCGGTAGGCGGTGGGGATGATGAATTGCGCAGTCGGAATGTAAGGCACCACTTCGAAGGCGCGCGCCTGGATCGCCTCGGCCGCCTTCTTCTGCGCGGCGGCGTCGGGCGCGGCGAACCACTGGTCGCGCAGCTCCTCGAGCTTCGCGTCGGTCGGCCAGCCGAACCACGCCTTGTCGCCGTTGCCGCGCAGCGCGGCGTTGAGCGCCGGCGTGGCCTGGTCGGGCCCGACCCACCAGGTGTGGAAGATCGACCAGCCGCCCTTCTCCACCGGCTCCTTCGACGAGCGGCGCGTGATCAGCGTGCCCCAGTCGCCCGCCTGCAGCTCGGCGTTGAGCCCGACCTTGCGCAGCAGCTCGGTCGTGATCAGCGCCTGCGGATGCACGATCGGCTGGTCGGTTGCGTCGAGCACGACGATCTTCTCGCCTTTGTAGCCAGACTCCTTGATGAGCTGCTTCGCCTTGTCGAAGTCGCGCTTGCCGGTGAGCACCGCCGAGCCGGCGTCGTTCGCGAGCGGCGTGCCGCAGGTGAAGTACGACGCGCACGGCTTGCCGTTCTTCGGATCGCCGGCGATCCCGATCGCGTAGTCCTGCTGGTTCACCACGTACAGCAGCGCCTGGCGCAGCTTCGGGTTGTTGAACGGCGGCTGGGTGTGGTTGAAGCGGATCATCCCCATCGAGCCGAGCGGGTCGGTGTTCTCGATCTTGATGTCCTTGTTCTTCGACAGCACCGGTATGAGGTCGGGCGGAAGCTGCTGCCACCAGTCGACCTCGCCGGAGTTGAGCGCCGCGGCGGCGGTCGCCGAGTCGGGGATGTAGCGCCACTCGACGCGGTCCACCTTGACCACCTTGCCGCCGGCGGCCCAGGACGGCGGCTCCTTGCGCGGCACGTAGTCGGTGAACTTCGCGTATACGACCTTGTTCCCCGGGACCCATTCCTCCTTGATCATGCGGAACGGCCCGGAGCCGATCGGCTCTTCGATCTGCTTGAACGGGTCGGTCTTTGCGATGCGCTCGGGCATGATGAACGGAACGTTCGACGAAGGCTTCCCGAGCGCCTCGAGCACGTATGCGAACGGCTTCTTCAGCTTGAGCCGGAAGGTCTTGTCGTTCACTGCCGTCCACGACTCGGTCATCTCGTCGAGCTTCTGGCCGAGGACGTCGCGCTTCGCCCAACGCTGGATCGACGCGATGCAGTCGGCCGAGCGCACCGGCTGGCCGTCGTGGAACTTGAGCCCGTCGCGCAGCGTGAAGGTGTAGGTGAGCTTGTCCCCGCTCACCTCCCACTTGTCCACCATCTGCGGCTGGACCTGGAACTTCGCGTCGGTGGCGAAGAGGGTGTCGTACACCATGTAGCCGTGGTTGCGGGTGATGTACGCGGTGGTCCAGATCGGGTCGATCGAGCGCAGGTCGGCCTCGGGGACGAACCGGATCACCTTCTGCTGCCCAAATGCGGTTCCTGCCGCAGCGAGGCACGCGGCGAGGGCTACGGTGCGGATGCGGACGGACAGGGGCTTGCTCATCGGATTCCTCCAGAGCGCGGTTCGGCAAACGGAATGCGCGTCGGGCCGCGGCGGTCCGCGACGTGCCTCCTCCTCGGGTGGCCTCGCGCGCGGACGCGGGCGAGGTCTTGTCCGGCGATTGTGCCCCAGATCGCCGCGCGCGGGCAACGCGCGCGGCGGGGGCGGGTCAGCCCGTGCCCTCGTGCGAGGCCACGCGGAAGGCGTGCAGCTCGCGCTCCTTCCAGTACAGCCCGGCGAGCCGCAGGGCCAGGGTGTCGACCGCGCCGAGCGGCGCGCCCGCGAACTCGAGCACGCGGGCCGGCCGGCTGCCGTCGCCGTCGACGTGCTTCACCACCTTGCACTCGTGTCCCGAGTACTTCTTCGCCAGCTCCGCCACCTCTTCGTCGGTGGCGTCGGGCGGCACGTTGCCGATCCACAGATACTCGCTCATCGGTTGACCCTCGACTCGGCGCCTTCACGCCATGATGTTCACGCCGCCGTCGACGTAGATCGTCTGCCCGGTGATGCGGCGCGCGTACGGCGTCGCAAGATACGCGCACGCGAAGCCCACGTCCATGATGTCGACGAGCTCGCCCACCGGGGCGCGCTGGACGGCGTCGTTCAGCATCATGTCGAAGTCCTTCAGCCCCGACGCAGCGCGGGTCTTGAGCGGCCCCGGCGAGATCGGGTGCACGCGGATCTTGCGCGGGCCGAGCTCGTACGCGAGGTACCGGCACGCCGCCTCCAGCGCCGCCTTGATCGGCCCCATCACGTTGTAGTTCGCGACCACCTTCTGCGCGCCGAGGTAGCTCATCGCGAACATCGTGCCCCCGTCGGTCATCAGCGGCGCGGCGAGCCGCGCCATCCGGATGAACGAGTGGCACGAGACGTCCATCGCCTTCGCGAAGCCCGCGGCGGACACGTTCAGCAGCCCGCCCTGCAGGTCGTCCTTGGGCGCCCAGGCGATCGAGTGCACCAGGATGTCGAGCCGGCCCCACGCCTTCGCCACGCGGTCGAAGACCGCCTCGAGCTCGCCCGGCCGCGCGACGTCGAGGGGCAGCAGCAGCGCCGCCTCCAGGTTCTTCGCGAGCGGCTCGACGTAGCCCTTCGCCTTCTCGTTCAGGTAGGTGAGCGCGAGGTCGGCGCCGAGCTCGTGGAACGCCGCGGCGCAGCCGTACGCGATCGAGTGCTCGTTGGCGACGCCGACGACGAGCGCCTTCTTGCCCTTCAGCACCGGGCGGGGAATCTCGATTGCCATGGCCTTCAGCCTTTCTTGCCGGGTGCGATCACGCGCCGCGCGTGCCGCGCGATCATCAGCTCTTCGTTGGTCGGGATCGACCACACCGACACGCGGCTTCCCGTCGCGCTGATGCTTGGGCCACCCTTCGCGTTCGCCGCCGCGTCGAGTTCGACCCCGAGCCAGCTCGCGTCGCGGCACACGCGCTCGCGGATCTCCCCCGAGTTCTCGCCGATGCCGGCGGTGAACACGATCGCGTCCAGCCCGCCGAGCGCGGCGGCGAGCGAGCCCATCTCCCGCCGGATGCGATAGCAGTAGAGGTCGATGGCAAGCATCGCCCGCGGGTCGTCCGAGGCGAGCAGCGTGCGCATGTCGCTCGAGATGCCGGAGACCCCGAGCAGCCCCGACTGGTTGTAGATCAGGCGCTCGACGGCGCGCGCGTCCATCCTGCGCTCGTCCATCAGGTACAGGATCACGCCCGGGTCGAGCGCGCCGGTGCGGGTGCCCATCGGGAGCCCGTCGACCGCGGTGAACCCCATGGTGCTCGCGACGCTCCTGCCGCCGTCGATCGCGCACATGCTCGAGCCGTTGCCCAGATGCAGCACGACGGTCTTCCCGGACGCGGCCTTTGCGTCGTACTGCGCCAGCACCGACGCAATGTATTCGTAGGACAGCCCGTGGAAGCCGTAGCGGCGCACGCCGGCGTCGTGCAGCTCGGCGGGAATCGCGAAGCGCTGCGCGATGTCGGGGTTGGTGCGGTGGAACGAGGTGTCGAAGCACGCGACTTGCGGCAGGTCCGGCACCGCCGCGAGCAGCGCGCGGATCGGCGCGAGGTTGTGCGGCTGGTGCAGCGGCGCGAGCGGGACGAGCTTCTCGAGTTTCGCGAGCACCGCGGCGTCCATGCGCACCGGCTCGCGGTAGTCGAGCGCCCCGTGCACGACGCGATGGCCGACGCCAACCAGGCGGTCGTCGGCGAGCTCCGCCTTGAGGAACTCGAACAGGTGTCCGAGCGCCGCCTCGTGGCCGAGTTTCGTCCCCTCGGGCCACGATTTCTCGCTTCGCTTCGCGCCGTCGCGGCCCTTTGCGACGAAATGCGGCGCGGTGTAGATGCCCTCGATCTGCCCGCGCACGTCGAGCTCGAGGTCCTCCCCGCGCTCGAGGAACAGCGAGAACTTGATGCTCGATGAGCCGGCGTTCAGGACGACGATCGCGTCGGCCATGCGCTGCCTACTGCCTGGGCGCGAGCTTTGCCCGCTTCGCGTGCGCGACGAGCACCATCACCGCGGTGGAGGCAAGCCGCGTGCGCACGTTGTCGGCGCGGCTGGTGAGCACGATCGGCACGCGCGTGCCGAGCACGATGCCCGCGCTGTCGGCGCCCGCGAGGTACTGCAGCTGCTTCGCCACCATGTTGCCGGCCTCGAGGTCCGGGACGAGCAGGATGTCGGCCCTTCCGGCCACCGGCGAGACGATCTTCTTCGTCTTCGCCGCCTCCTCGCTGATCGCGTTGTCGAACGCGAGCGGGCCGTCGAGGACGCCGCCGGTGATCTGCCCGCGGTCGGCCATCTTGCACAGCGCCGCGGCGTCGAGCGTGGACTGGATCTTGGGGTTGATCGTCTCGACCGCCGACAGGATCGCGACCTTCGGCTGCTCGACGCCGAGAACCTGCGCGAGCTCGATCGCGTTCTGGGCGATGTCGGCCTTGCACTCGAGGTCGGGGAAGATGTTGATCGCCGCGTCGGTCACCATCAGCGGCCGCGGATAGGCGGGCACGTCGAGGACGAACACGTGGCTGATGCGCCGCGCGGTGCGCAGCCCCGTCGCCGAGGGCACCACCGCGCCCATCAGCTCGTCGGTGTGGAGGCTGCCCTTCATCAGCGCCTCGAGCTCGCCGGCGCGGGCCATCGCGACCGCCTGCTCGGCCGCCGCGTGACTGTGCTCCGTGGACACGATCCGATACGCGGCGAGGTCGACCTTCTCGGCCTCGGCGACCGCGCGAATCTTCGCCTCCGGTCCGATCAGCACCGGCACGATCAGCCCCCGCCGCGCAGCCTCGAGCGGGCCGAGCAGCGAGTCGCGGTCGCAGGGGTGCACGATGCCGCAGGTCACCGGCTCGAGCGCCTCGCAGCGCTTGAGGAGCTTCGCGACCGCGTCGTTGTGGCGCAGGATCAGGTCGGGCGTGGCGACCTCGTCGTACGCGATGCGCCGCGTCGGCGCCTCGACCGTGACGGTGCCGGCGACGAGGTCGATGCCGCTCTGCGTGACGCGGCAGTCGAACACGACCCGGTTCCCGAGCGGATGCTTCTCGCGCGCGGTCACGGTCGCCGTCACCGTCTCGCCGGTGCGGATCTTGCCGCGGAACTCGAGGCTCTGCGACACGATGCGGGTGCCCGGCCCGGGCATGCGCCGGTTGAGCAGCCCCGACAGGATCGCCTCGGCGCCGACCGCCTGCGCGGTCACCGGCCCTTCGCCGTGCTCCAGCGCGCCCGGCTCGACGTGGTAGGGATCGACGTCGCCCGACACGAGCGCCAGCGCTTCCACCTCGGTGTGCGTCACCGGGCGCGAGACGCTGACCGGTTTCCCGATCTCGATCTCGTCGAAGGTTACGTTCCTGTAGCTGGCGGTCGTCATGGGGTCAGGCCGCTTCGCTTTTCTTCACCGCCGCGAGGCGCGGGCCGGAGGCGCCCAGCACCTTGCGCACCCGCTCGACCACGTCGCGGTCGTGCGCGCTCATCGGGCGCCCGAAGAGGCGCGGGTCGGCGCCGAGCTTCTCCATCAGCGTGAGGAGCCGCTCGCGGTCGGCGCGCTGGGCGAGGAGCTTCGGCAGCGTCGCGATCGCGCGCTCGCGGTCGTACCGCACGATGATGTCCTGCTCGCCCCGCACGCGGCGCATCTCGTCGCGCGCGAGCGGCGGCAGGTACTCGGCGTAGTCCGCCGCGAGCTCCGCCTTGAGCTCGTACTGCGCGAGCGGGATCGTCGGGTCGTCCTCGGCGAGCAGCGCCGCGACCCGCGCGGCCGCCTCGGCGTAGCCGCCCTTCTCGATCGACGCGAGCGCCTCCTTGACGAACGGCGCCTCGCGCGGGTCGACGCGCTTGGTCCGCGCCGCGTCCGCCGCCTGCTTGTCCGCCATGTAGAGCGCGAACATGTTGCCGTAGGTCTGGAAGAACGCGGCTTCGCTGATCGCGTCGCGCACGTCGCGGTAGTAGTCGAGCGACGCGCTCACGAGCTCGGACATCATCCGCTCGACCCGGCGGCTCGGCGCGTCGTCACCGAGCGCCTGCCGGTTCGCCTGGACCATCGCGGCGGCGGGCTTCAGCCACGCGAGCCACGGGTTGAGGTCGGAGAACGCCCAGCGCTGGAAGCGCAGCGGGTGGAACTCGCGCCCGATCTTCGCGGTGTATTCGTTGGACATCGCCTGCACGAGCGGCTGCGCGAAGAGCTCGTAGGCGCGCTGGTTGAAGTCCGAGACCGCCTCGACTGCCTCGAACGGCTTCTCGTCGACGCGCTTGAACCGGTTCGCGAGGTCGACGACCTCCTCGAGCCTGCGCTCGTGGAACTGCACCGCGTACGCCGGCTTGCCGTCCGCGCCCTTCGTCTCGACGATCTCCATGCCGAAGAGGCCGGGCGGCAGCGCCTCGATCGACTTCAGCACCGACACAATCTGCGCGTGCTCCTTCTTCGCCACGCCGCCGGACACGAAGATGCCGAGATGCCCGATGCTCTTGTGGAGCAGGCCGACGATGACCTGGCCGCGCGCCTTGATCTCGTCGGTCGACCCGTACACGTCGGCCACCCAGTTGAACGCCTGCTGCGCGGGGGTGATGTTGTCACCCATCGAGGCGAACAGGATGATCGGCGACTTGATCCGCTTGAGGTCCAGCGCCTCGCCGGTCTTCGACTTCACCTTCCCCGACCAGAGGTCGTTGCCGACGAAGAGCTCCTGCGTGATCCACTCGATCTCCTCGCGGTTCAGCAGGAAGAACCCGCCCCACCAACGCTCGAACTCGAGGAAGCGCGGCCGCTCGGTGTCGACGTTTGCGAACACGTTGTAGTACTTGTCCCAGAACGTGTTCGAGGGATGCAGGTTCTCGAAGTTCTGCACCAGGTGGGCGCCGTCGAAGACGCCATTGCCGAGGTCGGCGGTGAGCGAGGCGAGCCATGTGCCGCCGAGGCTGCCGCCGGCGTAGCGCATCGGGTTCTCGGCCTGCCCTTCCCCCCATGCGCCGCCCCAGTACGACATCGGCGCGCCGTTGATCACGATGGGGCCCATCTCGTCGGGATCGGCGGCGGCGAGCATCATTGCCGCCCAGCCGCCCTGGCAGTTGCCGACGATCACGGGCTTCGGGCTGTCGGGATGCAGCTCGCGCACCTTGTGCACGAACTGGCGCTCGGCCTCGGTCACGTCGAGCAGCGTCTGCCCCGGCTCGGGCTGCGGATAGAACATCACGAAGTACACCGGATGCCCCTCGCGCAGCGCGACCCCGACCTGCGAGTCGTCCTTGAACCCGCCGATGCCCGGGCCGTGCCCGGCGCGCGGGTCGATGATCACGTACGGCCGGCGCTTCGGATCCACCGTTACACCCTTCGGCGGCACGATGCGCAGCAGGGCGTAGTTCACCGGCCGCTGGAACGTGCGCGCGTCGAGCACGACCTCGTAGTCGAAGTGCAGCACCGGCGGCTGGCCGGCCTGCACGTGCTCGACGTACTGGTTTCCGCGGCTCCGGATCGTGTCCCAGAAGAGCGTCGAGCGCTGCGCGAAATCCACCGCGTAACGCGACCAGTCGGTCCAGAAGTCCCACGGCGACATCGGCTTCGACATCAGGTCGGCGACGTGCTGCGCGTAGGCGCCCTGCACGCGCTCGGTGAAGCGCTCCTGCGCGGTCTGCGCGCGCTTCTGGAAAAGCCGGGTGATCTTGGTGGAAAGTTCGTGGGTGCGAGAGAGTTGCTTCCCGAGGTCGGTCATGGCGGTTCCCATCCGGATGGCAGAGACGGCGCCAGATTGCTGCGGCGCAGCATCAGCGTAGCACAGCCCCGCCGCGGGGGTTTGACCGAGCGCAAGGAGCCCCTGCCGGGGCGCGCCGGACCGGGCTACTTCCCCTTCAGAAGGGCCGCTCGCGCCGCCGCAAGTTCCTTCTTCTTCGCCGCGTCCACTTTCGGGTACTCGAGGTCGAGCTTCTCGAGCGCCGCGACAATCGCGGCGGCGACGACGAGCCGCGTGAACCACTTGTTGTCCGCCGGCACGACGAACCACGGCGCGCGCTTCGTCGCGGTGGCGCAGATCGCGTCCTCGAAGGCGGTCATGTAGTCGTCCCAGTACTGCCGCTCGTGCACGTCGGCGGGCGAGAACTTCCAGTTCTTCTCCGGCTGCTCGAGGCGCTCCAGGAACCGCTTCTTCTGCTCCTTGCGCGAGACGTGCAGGAAGAACTTGAGCACGATCGTGCCCTGCCGCGTCAGGTAGTCCTCGAACGCCGCGATGTCGCGCAGGCGCTCGGCCCAGATGCGCTTCCCCACCACCTCCGGGGGGAGCTTCTGGCGCGCGAGGATCGCCTCGTGCACCCGCACCACCAGCACCTCCTCGTAGTAGCTGCGGTTGAAGATGCCGATGCGGCCGCGCTCGGGCAGGCACTTCACGTACCGCCACAGGAAGTCGTGGTCGAGCTCCTCCGGCGAGGGCTGCTTGAACGAGTACACCTGGCAGCCCTGCGGGTTCACCCCGCTCATGACGTGCTTGATGGTGCCGTCCTTGCCCGCCGCGTCCATCGCCTGGAACACGAGCAGCACCGACCAGCGGTCCTGCGCATAGAGCTTGTCCTGCTCCTCGGCGAGCCACTCGATGCCCTGCGCGAGCACCGCCTTCGCCTCGTCCTTCTGGTCGGACTTGAGGCCGCGCGTGTCGTCGGGGTCGACGTCCTTCAGTCGGAACCGCTTGCCCTTGGTGACGCGGTAGGGCGCGATGAACTTCTCGATGCGCTCGAGGATCTCTTTCCGGGGCATGGGCGCTCCTTTCCGCGGTCGGCTGCGCAGTCTAGCCGACGCCGCCCGCCCCCGATCCGTGATTGAATTGCGCGAGCCATGCGCAGCCGCCTGGAGGCCGTCCGGGCCGACATCACGACGCTCGACGTGGACGCGATCGTCAACGCGGCCAACTCGTCGCTTCTCGGCGGCGGCGGCGTGGACGGTGCGATCCACCGCGCGGCGGGGCCGGAGCTGCTGGCCGAGTGCCGCGCGCTCGGCGGCTGCGCCACCGGCGACGCGAAGCTCACGCGCGGCTACCGTCTCCCGGCGAAGTACGTGATCCACGCGGTCGGGCCGGTGTGGCAGGGCGGCGAGCGGGACGAGCCGCGGCTCCTCGCCGCCTGCTACGAGCGCAGCCTCGCGCTCGCCGTCGCGCACGGCGCGCGCTCGATCGCGTTCCCGGCAATCAGCTGCGGCGTCTACGGCTATCCGGTCGAGGCCGCGGCGCCGCTCGCGGTGCGCACGTGCGCGTCGTTCGCCGCCGCCGATCCGCGCATCGAGCGCATCGTGTTCGCGCTGTTCGACGCGCGCTCGCTCGCGCTCTATCGGGCCGCGCTCGGCGCGGCGCCCGACCGGGGCGGCGCGTGATGGCGCCCCGCGCCTCGCCGCTCGCCCGCTACCTGCTCCTCGTCTACGCCCTGCTCGTCGTCTACGGGAGCCTCTACCCGCTCGCCGGCTGGCGCGACCAGGGGCTGTCGCCGTTCGCGTTCCTCGGCGCGCCGCTGCCGCGCTACTTCACGTGGTTCGACGTCGCGCTGAACGTGGCGGCCTACTTTCCGCTCGGGCTGCTCGCGGTGCTCGCGGTCGCCCCGCGCCTGACCGGCGCCCCGGCCGCGGCCCTCGCGACCGCCGGCGCGATCGCGCTCAGCGTCCTGCTCGAGGCCGCGCAGAGCTACCTCCCGGACCGCATCGCGTCCAACGCGGACCTCGCGGCGAACGCGGCCGGCGCGCTGCTCGGGTCGATCGCGGGGGTCGCGGCCGCCGGGCACCTCGCGGCCGAGGCCGGGCTGCGCCGGCTGCGCGAGCAATCGTTCGGAGCCGGGCACGCGGTCGACCTGGGCCTGGTGCTCGTCGGCCTGTGGCTCTTCTCCCAGCTCAACCCCGAGACGCTGCTCTTCGGCAACGGCGACCTGCGGGGCCTGATCGCGGGCGCACCGCCCGAGCTCTACCCGGCCGAGACCTTCGTGCGCATCGAGGCGGCGGTGGCAGCCGCGAACGTGATCGCGGTCGCGCTCCTCGTCGGCGCGCTCGTCGCGGAAGGCGCGGCGGCGCGCCACATCGCCGCGGCGGCGATCCTCGCCGCGCTCGCCGCGCGGACCGTCGCGTTCGCGATCCTGTTCGAGCCGCAGGCCGCGTTCGCCTGGCTCACGCCGGGCGCGGCGGCGGGACTCGCGCTCGGCATCGTCGCGGCGCTCGCCGCGCTTGCGCTGCCGCGCGCCTGGAAGGTGGCGCTGTGCGGGCTTGCGCTGATGACCGCAACCGCGCTCGTGAACCTCGGGCCGGAGAACCCGTACCTCGCCTACTCGCTCGCCGTCTGGCGGCAGGGCCACTTCCTGAACTTCAACGGGCTGACGCGCCTCGTCTCGACGCTGTGGCCGTACGCCGCGCTCGCCTACGTCCTCGCGGTCGCCGCGCGGGGACGGGGCGTACGCTGACCGGCCGCGCGCTTCGCGCGCGCGCTCCGCCGCGGCGCGCGTTGCTTCGCCAGGTGGTCGAGCAGCGCGTCGAGCCCGAGAAAGTACGACTTCATGCCGAACCCGGTGATCATGCCGACCGCCGTCTCGGCGAGGAGCGAGTGGATCCCGCGCTTCTCGATGTTCGAGATGTGCACCTCGACGTAGGGGAACGGCACCGCGCGCAGGGTGTCGCGCAGCGCGTAGCCGGCGAAGATGAAGGCGGCCGGGTTCATCAGCAGGCCGTCGATCTTCTCGTCCACCGCGCGGTACAGCCGCTCGATCGCCGCGCCCTCGCTGTGCGTGTAGAAGATGTCGAGGCCGTAGCGGTGCTCGCGCGCGTGCTCGAGCAGCATCGCGTCGAGCTCCGCGGCCGAGGTCCTGCCGTAGATCTCCGGCTGCCGCCGGCCGAGGTAGCTCAGGTTGGGGCCCTGGATCAGCAGGATCTTCGTCATCGCGTCGCCTTTCGGGTGGGATCGCCGGGCCAGTAGAATAACCGGCCGAATCCCGCACCGACTGCGCCTCGCCGCCGACGCGCAGCCTGCCCCGAGCCAGCCGAATTGCCCGCCGCGCGCCGCATCCCCTCACGCTTGCGCGCGTGCGTCGCGGCTGCGGCGCTGCTGGCGCTCGCCGCGCCCGCCTACCCGCAGGCGCCGGACCCATACGTGAAGTACCGCGTCGAGATCGCGGCGCCGCTCGCGCTCGTCGAGCCGCTCCGTTCGGGGCTCGACCTCTACCGCTGGCAGGGCTACGAGACGATGACGCCGGAGCTGCTGCGGCGGCTCATGGCCGAAGCCGAGGCCGAGGCGCGCGAGATCCTCGCTGCGAACGGCTATTTCTCGCCGGCGGTGAGCGCGACGCTCGACGCCGCGGCGGCGCCACAGGTCGTGCGGCTGGCGGTCGAGCCCGGCGAGCCGACCCGCGTGACCGCGGTCGAGATCCGCCTCGCCGGCGCGGTCGCCGACGACCCGGCCGAGGAGGACGCGATGCTGGCGCGCGTCCGTGAGGACTGGCCGCTGCCGGTCGGCGCGGTGTTCACCCAGGCCGACTGGGACCGCGCGAAGCGGATTGCGGCGGCCGTCGTGTCGGAGCGTCTCTATGCCGGCGCGCGGATCGCGGCGAGCGAAGCGCGGATCGACCCCGAGACCCGCGCGGCGACGCTGGCGGTGACGGTCGACAGCGGCCCGCCGCTGCGCTTCGGCGCGCTGCGGATCACCGGCACGGCGCGCCACGACGAAGAGCGCGCGCGCAACCTCTGGACGTTCCCCCCGGACGAGCCCTACGACCGCGAGAAGCTGGAGCGCTACCAGCGCCGCCTGGTGGCAACCGGCTATTTCGCGAGCGTCCAGGTCGAGGCCGACCCCGCCGCCGCGGAGGGCGGCGCGGTGCCGGTGCGCGTGAGCCTCATCGAGGGGCCGCGGCGCCGCCTCGAGCTCAGCCTCGGCTACAGCACCGACACGAAGCTCCGCGGCAGCTTCGACTGGCGCAACAACGACGTGTTTGCGCGCGACTGGCGCCTGCGCCTCAACGCGAACCTCGAGACGGTGCAGCAGTGGGCGGAGCTCGCCGTCGACCTCCCCGAGCGCGCGAGCGGCTGGGCCGACACGGTCGGCGTGCGCTGGAAGGCGACCGACATCGAGAACCTCGAGACCGACGAGTGGCGGATCGGCGCGCGCACGACCGCGATCGAGGAGCGCAGCCGCCCGTCGTTCGGCGCCGCGTACATCGCCTCGCGCCAGACGCCGTCGGGCTCCCCGCCGGAGGACGTCTACGCCACGTTCCTCGATTACGCACACACCTGGCGCACCACCGACAACCTGCTCTCGCCCCGCCGCGGGCTGGTCACGCAGATCGAGCTCGGCGGCGGGGTCCCGGGCCTCTCGACGGAGGGCTTCGGCCGCGTCATCGGCCGGCTCGCGTGGTTCGTGCCCTTCGGCCCCGCGAACGAGCTCGCGTTCCGCGCCGAGACCGGCGCGGTGCTCGCCTCGTCGCGGAACGGCATCCCGGAGTCGCTGCTCTTCCGCACCGGCGGCGCGACGACGGTGCGCGGCTACAACTTCGAGTCCCTCGGCGTCACCCAGGGCGAGGCGGTGGTCGGCGGGCGCTACCTCGCGATCCTGAGCGGCGAGTACACGCGCTGGGTCTGGGAGGGCATCGGGCTCGCGGCGTTCGTCGACGCGGGCAACGCCGCCGACGACCTCTCCCGCTTCCGCCTCGCGCTCGGCTACGGGATCGGCGTGCGCGTGCGCAGCCCGATCGGCCCGTTCCGTCTCGACGTCGCGTACGGCGAGGAAGACCGCGCGGTGCGGCTGCACTTCTCCGTGGGCCTCACGTTCTGATGAAACGCGGCCTGCTCATCGCGCTGGTCCTCGTCGCAGTGCTCGCCGGCGCGCTGGCCGTCGGCGCGTGGTGGGCTGCGCGCTCGGAGACCGCGCTCGCCTGGGGGGTCGCGCGGCTCGAGGGGCTCGCCGACGGCCGGCTGCGGATCGAGTCGCCGCGCGGCTCGCTCGCCGGGACGATCGGCGCGGCGCGCGTCGTCTACGCCGACGAGGACGTGCGGGTGACGGCCACGAACGTGACCCTCGATCTGCGCCTTCGCGCCCTGCTTGACCGGCGGCTCGAGGCGAACTCGGCCGGGGCGCAGTCCGTGCACATCGAGATTCTCCCGACGCCGTCGACCGGTCCGCCCGACGCGATCGGCGTGCCGCTTGCGGTCGCGGTCGATCGCTTCACGGTTGCGTCGCTGGCGATCGTCGATGGCGCCGACACCCTGACGTTCAACGACCTGGCCGGCGCGTACCGGGGCGGCCCTCGCGAGCATCGTCTCGAGCTCGCGCGAGCGCGAACGCCGTGGGGCGACGCGAGCGGGCTCGCGACGCTCGGCGCGGACAAGCCCTTCCCGATCGAGGGCGGCGCGCGCTTCGTGCGCGCCACGCCGCCCTGGACGGCCGAGGCGACGGCCGGCCTCGCCGGGACGCTGCTGTCGCTCGACGTGAGGCTGGACGGAAACGTCGGCGCCGCCCCGGTCGAGGGGGAGCTGGTGCTCGCGCCGTTCGAAAACCGCTGGCTCCCCCGCGCGCGCGTGACGGCGCGCGACGTCGATCTCGCGGCCTTCCTGCCCGAGGCGCCGACGACCGCGGCGACGATCCGGCTGGAGGCGGCGAGCGGCGAGCGCGGCGGCTACGCCGGAACGGTCGCGGCCGAGAACGCCGCGCCGGGCACGCTGAGCGCCGGCCGCGTGCCGGCGCGGCAGGTCACGAGCCGCTTCGCGTTCGATGGCAGCGCCCTGCGCCTCTCCGACCTCGTCGCCGACCTCGGCGCCGCGGGCCGCGCGCGGGGCGAGGGCGAGGTCGACGCACGCGGCAGCCGCTGGACGCTCGCCGTGGACGGGCTCGATCTGCGCGGCCTGCACGCGCCGCTGCGCGCCACGCGGCTCGGCGGGAAGATCGTCGCGCGGCTCGACGAGAGCGCGCAGCACGTCGACGTCGATCTGCGCGAGCGCGGCGTCGCGATCGCCGCGACCGCGACGCGCGAGGGTGATCGCGTCCGCATCCCGCGGCTGCGGGCTGCGGCGGGCCGGGGCGAGCTGATCGGCGAAGGCACGGTCTCGCTCGCCGGGGCAAAGCCGTTCGAGTCGCGCGCGCGTTTCGTCCGCCTCGACCCCGCCGCGTTCGGCGACTACCCGTCGGCGACGCTGAACGGCGAGCTCACCGCGCGCGGCGAGCTCGAGCCGGCGTGGCACGCCGCCGTCCGCTTCACGCTCGCCGACAGCCGCTTCCGCGGCGCGCCGCTGGCCGGCAGCGGAAAGTTCGACGCGTCGCCGCGCGGCGTGCGCGACGCGGACGCGACGGTCACCCTCGGCGCGAACCACTTCGCGGCGAAGGGCGGTTACGGTCGGCCGGGCGACGCGCTCGCCCTCGACGTCGACGCGCGCAACCTTCGCGAGCTCGATCCGCGCGCCGCCGGGCGCCTCAAGGGGACCGCGACGATCGCCGGGACGGTCGCGCGGCCGGCGGTCGACTTCGACGTGCGCGGCGAGAAGCTGCGCTGGGTCGAGCAGCCGCCGCTCGCCACGCTCGCCGCGAAGGGCGCGCTCCAGGCCGGCACGGCGCGGCCGATCGACCTCGCGGTGACGGCACAGGGCATCGACGCGACCGCGCGCCTCGAGGGCGAATGGGACGGCGCGCGCGCCTGGAGCGGCACGCTCGCGCGGCTCGAGAACCGCGGCGACTACGCGCTCACGCTGGCGGGGCCGGCGCCGTTTGCGGTCGGCCGCGACCGAGTCGCGCTCGGCACCGCGTCGTTCCGCGGCTTCGACGCCGAGCTCGCGGTGCAGCGCTTCGCGTGGGAGAGCGGGCGGCTCTCCACGGCCGGCAGCCTGCGCGCGCTGCCCGCCGCGCCGCTCCTCGCGCTCGCGGGGTGGAAGCCGGAGCCGGGGACCGACCTGCGGCTGCGCGGCGAGTGGGCGATCGAGATGAGCCCGCGCCTCAACGGCACCGCCCGCCTCGAGCGCGAGCGCGGCGACGTGGTGGTCGCGTCGGGCCCGGTGCTCGCGCTCGGCCTCTCGCGGCTCGCGGTCGACGCGAAGTTCGTGGACGACGCGGTGACCGCGACCGGCACGCTGGACGCCGCGAATGTCGGCACCATCGCGCTCGACGCCCGCTCGACCGGCCTCGTGCGCGACGCGCGGCTCGACGGCCGGATCAAGGCCGACGTCGCCACGCTGCGGGTGCTCGACGAGCTGGTGGGCACCAGCGCGGTCGTTGACGGCCGCGCGGCGCTCGATCTCGCGCTCGGCGGGACGCTCGGCGCGCCGGCGCTCGCCGGGACCGTCGCCGGGGACGCGATCCGGATCGACGTGCCGCAGTACGGAGTCGCGCTGCGCGACGGGCGGGTGCGCGCGAAGCTCGAAGGCGACCGGCTGCTGCTCGAGGACCTCTCGATCCGCGGGCCCGAAGGGGAGCTGACCGCGAGCGGCACGCTCGCCGCCGGCGGCGAAGGCGCGAAGCTCGCCTGGCGCGCCGAGCGCCTGCGCATCTTCAATCGGCCCGACCGGCGGCTGGTGGTGACCGGCGCCGGCACGGCGGCGATCTCGCAGACCCGGCTCGCGCTGCGCGGCGAGCTGCGCGCGGACGAGGGCTATATCGAGTTCGTCGCGGGCGAGGCCGGGCGGCTGGGCGACGACGTCGTGATCGTCGGGCGCACGGCGCCGGAGGGCCGCGCGGCGCGGCGCGCGCTGCCGCTCGACGTCGACATGACGCTCGACCCGGGCACGCGCTTCCGCGTCGTCGGCCAGGGGCTCGACGCCTATCTGCGCGGCAAGGTGGCGGTGCAGTCGCGCGCCGACGGCACGATCGTCGCGCGCGGGTCGATCGAAACGGTGAACGGCACGTATCGCGCGTTCGGGCAGCGGCTCGACATCGAGCGCGGGCGGCTCGTGTTCGACGGCCTGATCGACAACCCGGCGCTCGACATCCTCGCGCTGCGCCGGAACCTCGCGGTCGAGGCGGGCGTGGAGGTCACCGGGACCGCGCGCTCACCGCAGGTGCGGCTCGCCTCGCGCCCGCCGGTGCCCGACGCGGAGAAGCTGTCGTGGCTCGTGCTCGGCCGCGGGACGCCGGACGCGTCGAGCGCCGACCTGGCGCTGCTGCAGGCCGCAGCGTCGCAGCTCGTGGGCTCCGACCAGGCGGTGCCGCTCCACCGCCGCATTATCGAGGGCATCGGGCTCGACGACGTGAGCGTGCGCGGCGCGCAGGGCGGCGCCGCGGCGGGACAGGTGGTGGCGGTCGGCAAGCGGCTCTCCGACCGCCTCTACATCGAGTACGAGCAGGGCCTCACCGTCGCCGCCAACCTCGTACGGCTGACCTTCGCGCTCACGCGCACGCTCAGCCTCAACGCGCAGACGAGCCAGACGACCTCGAGCTTCGGGTTCACCTACCGGCGGTCGTTCGACTGAGACTCGAAAACAGCGCTCGACCAACCTCGGAGAGATCAATGAGTGAAGAGCAGCTCGCAATACGGCACGTGCCGTCGCCCCCGCGCGGGGCGTTCGTGATCGAGCGCGACGGCGCGCGCCTCGGCGAGATGACCTACGTGCGCGCCGGAGCGGCGCGCGTCATCATCGACCACACCGCCGTGGACGACGCGCTGCGCGGCACCGGCGCCGGCAAGCGATTGGTGGAAGCGGCCGTCGCCTGGGCACGGGCCGAGGGGCTGAAGGTGATCCCGCTCTGCCCGTTCGCGAAAGCGACCATCGGGCGCGACCCGTCGCTGCAGGACGTGCTCGAATGAGCGCTCAAGCGCGGTAGAACCCGGCCGGTTCGTCGACCCCCGCGGCGCGGAACGCGTCGCGGCGCTTCAGGCACTGCGGGCAGCGGCCGCAGTGCACCGGGTACCCGAGCAGGCACGAGTAGGTCGTGTCGTAGTCGACGCCGAGCTGGACGCCGCGCTTGATGACGTCCGCCTTCGAGAAGTCGAGGTACGGCGTGCGCAGCTCTGCCTCGCCGAGAAGCCCGCAGATGATCCGGAACTGGGCGAGGAAGGCGTGCGACGACGCCGCGTGCTCGGCAGCGTCTTCGCGGTTCGCGGCGAGGTAGAAGCGCTTCGCGCCGAGGTTCGCCGCGTACGAGAGGCCGAGCGCGAGCGCGACGAGGTTGCGATGGGGCAGCGGCACGTGGGCCTTGCGCTCCTGGCCGCGGCGGAAGGCCGCGCCGACGCGCGCGAGGTCGAGCGGCACGAGCTCGACGCCGAGCCGCTCGCAGTGGGTCTCGGACGCGCGGCGCTCCTCGACCGCGCCGCGCTGGCCGTAGTCGATGAAGAGCCCCTGCACCGGCTCGCCGGCGGCGGCGAGCTGCGCGAGGAGCGTCGTGCTCTCCACGCCGCCGGAGAGGAGCAGGACGGATGCGGCTTCCATGCGGCGAGCCTAGCACCGGCGCCGGCCTTGTAGAATCGCGGCGTCGCCGCCCGCCCAATCCCCTTTCGCCATGAGCTATTACCGGCACCACGTCTTCTTCTGCTGCAACCAGCGCGAGCCGGGCGAGAACTGCTGCCAGAACCACCAGGCGGACGCGCTGCGCGACTACGCGAAGAAGCGCGTCAAGGCACTCGGCCTCGACGGGAAGGGGAAGGTGCGCGTCAACAAGGCCGGGTGCCTCGACCGCTGCGACGAGGGGCCGGTGATCGTCGTGTACCCCGAGGAGGTCTGGTACACGTACGTCGACAAGTCGGACATCGACGAGATCGTCGAGGAGCATCTCAAGCACGGTCGCATCGTCGAGCGGCTGCGCATATGACCGCGCGGCGGTCGCCGGAGCGGCTCGCCGTCCCGGGCCCCGCCGGAAAGATCGAAGTCGTCGTCGACCACCCCTCGGTGTTCCCCACCGAGGGCGCCGACGAGCCGGCGCGCGGGATCGGGCTCGTCGCGCATCCGCATCCGCTCTTCGGCGGGACGCTCGACAACAAGGTGGCGCAGACGCTCGCGCGCGTGTTCGCGGAGATCGGGTATATCGCGGTGCGGCCCAACTTCCGCGGCGTGGGAGAGAGCGAAGGCGAGCACGACCACGGCGTGGGCGAGACCGACGACCTCGTCGCGGTGCTCGAGTGGGCGCAGGGGCGGTTCGGGCCGCTGCCCGTCGCCGCCGCGGGGTTCTCGTTCGGGGCGTACGTCGTGACGCGCGTCGCAGCGCGCGTGGCGGTCGAGCGCCTGGTGCTCGTCGGCATGCCGCACGGCATGGTGACCGGCGGGCGCACCTACACGCCCGGCAAAGTGCCGGAAGACACGATCATCATCCACGGCGAGAACGACGAGACCGCGCCGCTCGCGAACGTGCTCGAGTGGGCGCGGCCGCAGGACCTGCCGATCGTGCTCGTCCCCGGAGCGGACCACTTCTTCCATCGCCGCCTGCACCTGCTGCGGCGGATCGTGAAGGGCCAGTGGGCGAAGTGACGGGCGCGGTCCTGCGCGTCGCGGACCTGCGCAAGCGCTACGGCGAGGCGGAGGTCGTTGCAGGCGTCTCGTTCGAGATCCGGCGCGGGGAGTGCTTCGGGCTGCTCGGGCCGAACGGCGCGGGGAAAACGACGACGCTGCGGCTCGCGCTCGGGCTGATCGAGCCCGACGGCGGGACGATCGAGCTGATGGGCGAGCCGGTGCCGCGGCACGCGCGGCGCGCACGGCTGGCGGTGGGCGTGGTGCCGCAGTTCGACAACCTCGATCCGGATTTCACCGTCACCGAGAACCTCATCGTCTACGGCCGCTACTTCGGCCTCGCGGACGACGCGATCCGCGCGCGCGTTCCGGAGCTCCTCGAGTTTGCGGGGTTGGCGAGCCGCGCCGGGTCGCGGATCCAGACGCTGTCGGGCGGGATGCGGCGGCGGCTGACGCTTGCGCGGGCGCTCGTGAACGATCCGGACTTCCTCGTGCTCGACGAGCCGACGACGGGACTCGACCCGCAGGCGCGGCACGTGATGTGGGATCGGCTGAAACAGCTGCTGGCGCGCGGCAAGACGATCCTGCTCACGTCGCATTTCATGGAGGAGGCGGAGCGACTGTGCACGCGGCTCGTGGTGATGGACCACGGGCGGTTCATCGGCGAGGGCAGCCCGCGCGAGCTGATCGCCGCACAGATCGAGCCCCACGTGGTCGAAGTGCACGGCGACGGGCTGGAGGGTTGGAGCGAGGGCGAGGCGCGCGCGCTGGCAGCGCGGATCGAGCGCGCCGGCGACACGGCGTTCTGCTACGTGCGCGACGCCGCGCCGCTGCTCGCCCACCTCGACCGGCAGGCGGGCCTACGGTACTTGCACCGGCCGGCGAACCTCGAGGACGTGTTTCTGAAACTGACGGGACGGGAGCTGCGGGACTAGGTTGCTCGCTGCGCCGCGCGATCGCGGCGCGGGGCGAGGGTTGCGGGGCGCGGCATCCAAGTCTTGGTTGGCCTGTTACGAAGGTGTACTTTCAGCCAGTTTTAGGGTGTTGTTTATGAGTGCAAGTCCCGGTTTTCTCAGAGCGGCTTGTGTAGCGGGTGGGGCGTTTCGGGGAGAACTTAGGGTGTCGAATTCTAGTTAGCCCCCAAATGCATCGAACCGTATCCGCCATCGGCCTATCGATTCTCATCGTCGGGGCAATGCCTTTCGCATTTCTTACTCTCGTCTGGTCGGTGTTCGTAGTCACCTCAATTCTTACGCCCGCTGCTTGGAGCTCAAAGCTTCTGACGTAGCCCCCTGAATCACCGGACACGGTGTAGTCCTAAACTTCGGGATAGGAGTACGCCTGTGTCTATGCCTAGTCGCAAGAACGAACCGGAAGTGGAAGTGCTCAGCGGCGGCGCCGGCCGGCGCCGCCGCTGGACGGCCGCCGAGAAGATGGCCATGGTGCGCGAGACCTTGGAGCCGGGGGTATCGGTGTCGCTGGTGGCGCGGCGCCATGGGATCAATCCGAATCAGCTGTTCCATTGGCGCAAGCTCTACCAGGAGGGCAGCCTCGCCTCGGTGGCCGCAGGCGAGCCGGTGGTGCCGGCCTCCGAGCTCGCCGCGGCCTCGAGGAAGATCCGGGAATTGGAGCGGCTCCTGGGGCGTAAGACCCTCGAGAACGAGGTGCTGAAGGAAGCCATCGAGGTCGCCCGAGAACGAAAGTGGATTGCGCGCTCGCCCTTATTGCCCGGGGACGACAAGTGAAGACGGTGTGTGAAGTCCTGGGTGTAGCGCGCTCCAACGTTCATGAACGGGCAAAGCGGCCGGCCGACTGGTCCGATGGCCGAAAGAACCGCCGCCCTGCCGACGACGAGGCCCTGGTGGCCGAGATCCGCGCCGAGGTGGCCGAACTGCCGACCTACGGTTATCGGCGTGCCTGCGAGTTCGTGCGCCGGCGGCGTCGCGCCGAACATCGGCCGCCGGTCAACCCCAAGCGCGTCTACCGGGTAATGCGCGAGCACGCCTTGCTGCTTCCGCGGTCGCCTCGTCGTGGCGCCGATCGACGTCACGACGGTCGGGTTGCCGTGGACATGAGCGATATGCGCTGGTGTTCTGACGCCCTGGAGATCCGTGCCGACAACGGCGAACGGGTCCGGATGGCCTTCAGCCTGGACTGCTGCGACCGCGAGGTCATGAGCTGGGTGGCCGTCGTCAACGGCGGCATCGACGGTGACCTGGTGCGCGACATGATGCTGGAAGCCATCGAGTATCGCTTCGGCATGCTCGAGGCCCCGGCGCCAATCCAGTGGCTCTCCGACAACGGCTCGCCCTACATCGCCGGGGACACGCGTTCCTTCGCTCGGGAGCTCGGCCTGGTGCCGCTCACCACGCCTATCGAGAGCCCGCAATCCAATGGGATGGCTGAGGCGTTCGTGAACACGCTCAAGCGTGACTACGCGTCGGTGAACCCGACGCCGGACGCACGCACGATCCTGACGAGCCTGCCCTGCTGGATCGAGCACTACAATGAGCATCATCCGCACTCTGCCCTCAGAATGCGTTCGCCTCGGATGTTCCGACGCGAGCAGGCCCTGGTGGAGTGAGAGTCCGTGTCCGGAGATACGGGGGCAACATCA